>Ga0163109_10000276_pt1 | contig 41966 bp, 40 predicted proteins | sample CRUFie1St13metaG_FD_108704 | JGI IMG/M metagenome (GOLD analysis project Ga0163109, IMG submission 108704) | Marine microbial communities from the Costa Rica Dome - CRUD Field 142mm St13 metaG | ecosystem: Environmental > Aquatic > Marine > Oceanic > Photic zone | place: Costa Rica: the Eastern...
CTCAAATTTTTGCCAATTATAAATTATATAATTTTTTTAATGTGTTTAATTTTTGATTCTTTTTTACAAATATTTATTAAAACCAAATTGAAAGAAATATTTCCCTTAGGGATATTTTTTATTTTTAAAAAAATGTGATGAAAATTTTTTACTGGTCACCATTTTTCTCTAATGTCGCTACAATAAAAGCAGTGACTAGATCAGCGGCCGCTTTAATTAAGTTTCCTCGGGATGAAAAATATAAAGTTTCATTAATAGATGCTATTGGTGAATGGGAACAAAATGAAGATATTATAAACAATAAAATCCCAGTTATTAAATTAAGTGAAACAAAATTAAAGGATTATCTCCCAAAAGGAGGTTTTTTTAAAAGTAGAATTTCCTACTTAACAATTTTTTTTTGGAATTTTTTTAAGTTAAAAAATTTGATAAATAAAGAAGTTCCAGATTTCTTAATCATACATCTAATGACTTCACTTCCAATTTTTCTAAGTACTTTTTTTAACTCCAAAACAAAAGTTATTCTACGTATTTCTGGATTGCCTAGAATTAATATAATTCGATATTTATTTTGGAAAATATATTCTAAAAAAATTCATAAAGTCACGTGTCCCACAAAAAAAACTTATGATTTTTTAATAAAAAAAAAAATATTTGATAAACAAAAAATTTTTATTTTAAGTGATCCAATAATTGATATGAAAGAATTTTCCTTAAAAAAAAAAGAAGGTAAAAATTTTGTATCACCAATTAAACAAAAATATTTAATTTCAATTGGAAGACTTACTAAACAAAAAAACTTCGAGTTGCTTATTAAATTTTTTAGTAAATTACCAGATAAATACTTAAAATTTGAATTAGTCATAATTGGAGAGGGAGAAGATGAATCAAAATTAAAAAACCTCTCTAGAAAATTAAATATTATAAAAAAAGTACATTTCCTAGGTTACCAAAAAAATGTTTTTAAATACCTAAAAAATGCAGAATGTTTTATTCTAACCTCACTATGGGAAGATCCGGGTTTTGTAATAGTTGAAGCAGCATTATCAAATATACCGATAATTTCTAGTAACTGTCCAAATGGGCCAGAGGAGATTATTAAAAAAAATGGTTACTTATTTCAAAATAATAATTTGGAAAGCTTATTAAAAAAATTCGATGAATTTTTAAGCACAAATCAAGATTCAATTAACAAAAATAAATTAATACTAAAAAAAAGAATAAAAAAATTTTCGATGTTTCAGCACTATAAAAAGTTAAGCGAGATAATTAATTAAATGAAAATATTAATTTGTATTTGTACTTATAAAAGAAATAACAGTTTAAATGAATGTTTGATGAGTTTTAATAAAGCATTAATTCCTTTCAATCTCAATATTGAATTTTTGATCATAGATAATACCATCAACGAAAATGCAAAAAAAATTATTTATAAGATAAAAAAAAAATTTAATCATAAAATTTATTACGTTAATGAAAAAAAGAGAGGAATTGTTCATGCTAGAAATAAATGTTTAGATCAAGTTAGGAAAATTAATTGTGATTATTTTTCATTTTTAGATGACGATTGTGAAATAGATTCAAAATGGTTTATAAATTTTAAAAAAATTATAAATATTTATAAAGTCAAAATAGTAACTGGACCGCAAGTTCACAGGAATAATAGAAAAATAAACAATAATCTTGAGATTATTTTTGAAAAAAAAATAAATGATGATAAAAAATTTGTTGATTGGGCTGCAACAAACAATGTGATAATTAATAAAAAAGTACTTTTATCCTCAAATCTAAAATTTGATATTAATTTAAATAAGTTTGGAATGGGAGAAGATCAATTATTTTTTCTTCAACTTAATAAAAAAAATCATCAAATTTTATGGAGCAAGGAAATTAAAGTTTATGAAAAAAAACATTCACATAGAACAACAATGAAATGGGTTTCAGATAGAAGTTTTAGATTAGGAATTCTTGGAAATTATATAGATAAAAAAATATACGGTCCAATAATTGGCAATATAATTAATTACTTAAAAGTTATTTATTATCTTTTGCTCTCAATATTAACGGCTTTATACCCTTTTCAGAAACTCTACTCTTTTAAATTTATAAATTTTACCTTCAGGTCATTAGGGAGAATGCTTAGTCCTTTCTTGTTTAAAAAAATTAAGTTCTATAAAAAATGAAATTAAAAAAAAATTTTTTTATAATATATTATTCATTCTTGTATCTAACTCTTATTATTGGTTTCTTTTTTGGTGAAGATTTTGCAAGAGGTTTTAAATACGATTATCAGATCCATAAAAATTTAATCGAAGATTTGTTCGATGTAAGTATTTCTTATGGTTTATTAAATTATGACCAAAATTATGTGCCACACTCACCTCTATTCATAATTTACATTGTAATTTTTAAAAAAATATTTGTGTATGAGGATGTATTCAGATTTATCAATCTCCATATTTGCCTTCTAATACCCATATTTAGTGGATTATGTTTAAAGTATAAATTCAATCTAAAAAAAAACGATCCAATATTCCTATTACCTTCCATTTTTTTTTTCTCTCCATATTTTAGGGCAGGTGCTATTTGGACAGACGATAACATTCTAGCGCTTATTTTTTTTTCCATATCGTTATTTTATTTCATTAAATATGAAAAAAATAAATCAAAATTTAAATATATAATACTTAATACTTTTTTTCTTGCTGCATCTTGTTACTTAAGACCAATTTATTGTATTTTTAGTATTTATTTTTTTGTTATTTATTTTATTAATTTAAAATTTCAAAGAAAATTTATTTCTTATATTTTAATAAATTTAATTTTAGCTCTTCCCGCTTTTTACTATGTATTTATTCTAGGTATAGATAAGTGGATATTCACTTACTTATTTAGAGAAAATATTATTACCCCTATTTCTCTAGCCTCCACGCTAATATGTTTTTATTTATTCCCTTTTTTGGTCAAAGATATTTTAAAAAAAAGAAATGAATTTTTTTGTTTTAAAAATTTATTTATTTTTGGAATAATTTTTATTTTGTTGTTATTTTATTTTAGTTATGATCGAGATTATTCTGGTGGTATTTTTTACAGATTATCTAATGTAATCTTTGACAATAATATAATCTTTTTTATCATATCATCTTTAAGTTTATTAATATTATTTATTATATTTGGAAAAAAAAAATCATTTGAAAATATTGATATTCTAATAATTATAATTTTATTTTCACTTGAGATAGATGGTGTAGTTTATCATGAGACTTATGACCCTTTGATATATGTTCTTGTTTTGTCTTTATTTAAAAGCGAAATAATAAAAAAATTTATTACAGAATTAAATTTATATAAATTTATATTACTATTTAGTTATTTGATTTTATTTTATATTTCTTCAGTTTTTAGAACGCTCATCTTATAAAAGAAATTAAAATTTAAATGTTATGAATTAAATAAATGTTTTTATTAAGTATTTTGTTTTTAATTTGTTAATTTTTTTTTTTTAGAGTAAGAATTAAGAGCTAAATATAACAAGTTATAAATTATAAATGAGAGACAGAATAAAAGTAATTGATACTTAGTATTTGAATAATCTTGAGATACAAAATAAAATATAGCTAAATTATAAATATTTATTAAAATTCCAGATAAAGAATTAGCATAATATTTATAAGTAATTTTATCTTTTAAATATATATAGATTAATTGATGTAAGTGTAAATTATCTGGACTAAATGGTGATTTTTTTGTCGAAACTTTTCTAATTATTGAAAATAAAGTTTCATAAGCAGGATACCAAAGTAAATTCATTACAAAGTATGGTGAGATTAAAATACTATTATTGGCAACATCTATTAAATATATTCCTACAAAAACAGATATAAGATATGAACCATTATCTCCCAATAGAAGTAGATTAAAACAATTTAATAAAAATAGAATTAATAGAGAAAATATTAATAAATTAATAAAATTATCATCGACTAAACCAGCAATTCCAGAATCAATGGAAGATATAAAATAAAGTACAAGCGTATAGTAACCTATTACTAATGTGTTAACACCGTCTAGAAAATTTGAACCATTAATTAATATTAATACACAAAATGCCGTAAATAATATTTTAAATATATAATTGTTAAGTAAATTATCAACGAATTCAATTCTTATAGACTGTATGTAGAGATCTGAAAAATAAATAAATATCACTATTAATATTAATTGTAGATAAAATCTCAAGTTTATAGATTTAAATAAGTTTAAATCAGAAAAAAAACCAATAAGAAAAATTGTTACTAAAAAAAATTTAAAAATCATACTGGCGTTAAGATAAATAATTATTGTGAATATTAAAAAAATACCACCTGAAAATGGTGGCTCAAATTTAGTCTCTATAAATTTTTTATGAAATGACGTATTTTTTTTATCTCTGATCAAGTTCAATTTATTGAAAAGAAAATTAAAAATTAAAATTGTTAGAGTAATAATTATAAAACTTACATTATCTAACATGAAGTTTTATTTTTTTTCTAATTTTGCTAGCTTAAGATCGCTAGTTATCATATCTTTTACTAAATCATTAAATGAATATAAGGGTTTAAATTTAAGCATTTTAAAAGCTTTTCTTGCATCACCTTTTAAATAATTTACTTCATTTGGTCTAAAGTATTTTTCGTCTATTTTGATTAATAGCTCTTTTTTTCCATTACTGATAAGATAACATTTTTCATTTAATCCTTTACCTTGCCATTTAAGTTTCATATCTAAAAACTTAGCTGCAGTATTAATGAATTGTCTTACACTTTGAGTTTGCCCTGTTGCTACAACAAAATCATCTGGTTTTTTTTGTTGTAAAATTCTCCATTGCATTTCGACGTAGTCTTTTGCATGTCCCCAATCTCTCATCGCATTAAGATTGCCTAAATATAAAATATCTTTAGAGCCTAATTTTTTTTTGGTTAAAAATCTTGTTATTTTTCTGGTGACGAATGTTTCCCCTCTTCTTGGACTCTCATGATTAAATAAAATTCCATTGCAAGCAAAAATTCCATAAGATTCTCGATAAACTGATGTTATCCAATATGAATAAAGTTTTGCAACTCCATAGGGAGACTTTGGGTGAAATTTTGATTTCTCATTAAATATATTTTTTTTATATGTTTCTCCAAATAATTCTGATGTACTTGCCTGATAGAATTTTACTTTCTTGATTCTTAAAAATCTAATTGCCTCTAATAATCTCAGTGTTCCAATGCCCGATACTTGAGAAGTATACTCAGGATTTTCAAAAGAGACTCCTACATGACTTTGAGCGCCTAAATTATAAATCTCATCTGGACGAATATTATTTATTAAATTATATATACTGTTACTGTCAGTGAGATCTCCATAATGTAAAAAAAAATTTGTTTTATTATGAGGATCTATATAAATATTGTCAATTCTTCCAGTGTTGAACGATGAAGATTTTCTAATCAAACCATGCACGACATAATTTTTTTTAAGCAATAACTCTGCTAAATAAGATCCGTCTTGTCCTGTAATACCGGTCACTAAAGCAATTTTTTTTTTCATTTTTTTAAAATAAGTAGTCTTAATATAGAAATAAGAATTAATAAACCATCTCTAAATTCATTAACTTTTTTTATCCCCGCTATTCTTGATCTTTCAAAAGATGGTAAATTACCTAATATAAAATTTTTTTTCTTTGCTTTTATAGGTAATTCAATGCAAAAGGAAAAATCATTGAAACTCATGTTTAATTCTTTAAATGCTTTTGTTGAACCCATAACATAAGTAAATAATACATCTGTAATTTTTAATCCAAATAACAAGTTACATAATCCTGTGAAAAACTTATTACCTATATATGTTAACATTGTGTCATCCTCACTGCCTCCCCCCGCCTCATATCTAGAGCAAAAAACAAAATCATGGTTTAATTGAACTTTATCTTTCAGTTGACTTAAATAGATCGGATTAAATGATCCATCAGCATTAAATATACAAAAAAATTTTGTTTCAACGCTATTTATTCCTTCTATTAATGCATTTCCAAAACCTTTGCCTTCTTGAGATATAATTTTACAATCAAATTTTTCTATCGCTTCTCTTGTTTTTTTATCTTCTATTGGAATAACAACAATTTTTTTTATTTTATATTCTAATAATTCATCCAACACCTCTGGCAAAGATTCTGCCTCATTTTTCGCTGGTATTACTAAAGTGATATCATCCATGAGTTTTATAAATATTTAGTTTTTTAATAAACGCATAATACGAGAGTCTTAATACATAATAAACTGATGTAAAAAAATTTTTTTTTTCGTAAGTATAGTAAAGTCTGAAAGCATCTAATAACCTTTGGCTAATAGAGCTAGATAATGAATTTTCCAAATATCTCCAATATGAAAGATACTTATTAACTGAAAATATTTTTTTTTCATTTTTAATGATTTGAAGCCATAAATAAAAATCTTCTTTTGTTTGTAGGTTGCAAAATAAATTTTTTCTTAATAAATTTTTTTTTACTATCACTGTTGAAAGACCAATATCACAACTTTTTAAAAGGTCGTTATATTCCATTTTTGATTTTGTTTTAAATTTGCCAATTTTTTTTCCTTTTCGATCGATTACAAAATAACTCGTATGAGAAAAATTTAAGTGGTATTTTTTCATAAATTCAATTTGTAAATTTAATTTATTTTTTTTCCAAATATCATCTGCATCGCAAAAAGCAATATAAGTTCCTTTGGATAACAATATCCCTTTATTTCTAGATAATCCTGGTCCTAGGTTTTTTTTATTTATTATGAGTTTAATATTTTTAAATTTTTTTTTAATATTTTTCAAAAAATCTAATTCTTCTAAATTATTATCATCATAAATCAAAATTATTTCAAAATTCTTATAACTTTGATTAAGAATAGAATTAATAGTTTTTTCAAAGAAAAATTTTTTTTTGTAATAAGGAATTACTACACTTACTAAAGGATAATTTTTCATTCTACTTATATAGATTTTTAAAATTTCTTAATAATCTCAAGATAAAAATTATATAAACAAACAGAGGATTTTGACCATTATTAATTCTAATTTTATTATTTTCTTTTAAAAAATCTAAATACTTAATTTTTGAAGATAATCCACCTTGTCTAAATTTACCAAAAATTTCGTTTTTTTTTGTTGCAATACCTACCATTTTATTTTTAACAATCATTTTATAGAAAAGATCATAATCCGCTGAATATTTATAACGTGTATCATAGTATCCTAGTTTCATCTGGGAACTTTTCTTTATAAAAAAACCTACACTATGTGTTGTATAAAAACCAAAAGTCCATTTGATTTTATCAGGATAATAACCATGCATTAGTTTATGTTTTTCAACTGTACCAAATAAAAAATCTAAATTATCTTGCTCAGAAAAATAATGATTAACAATTTTTAATGCATCTGAATAGTAAATATCATCTGAATTAAGTATACCGATTATATCTCCGGTGGAAACTTTAATCCCTTTATTCATTGCATCATAAAGTCCTTTATCTGATTCACTTACCCAGTAATCTATTTTATCTTTATGTTTTTTTATTATCTCAACAGTTCTGTCTATAGACTTACCATCGATAATTATGTGCTCAAAATTTTTATAAGTTTGATTTTTTAAACTATTGATATTTTCCTCTAAGAATTTTTCAGAATTTTTTGTAACTGTAATTATTGAAATTTTGAAATTTTTGTTCAACTTTGAATATTTTTAATTTTTAATATATTTCATTATTACAATCACATACTTGTTAAGATTGTCTTGATAATCAAATCTGTAAAGATATTTTTTTGCTAATATGGATTTTTTTTTTAACAATTTTCTATTTTTATAATAATTATAAATTTTTTTACACAAGTTTTTATAATCACCTGGATTAAATAAGTCACCTAGTCTTCCATTCATCAATATTTCTTTTGGTCCAGTCGGGCAATTTGAGGAAATTATTGGCACACATGCTGCTTGAGCTTCTATAAGAGTGTTTGGTAATCCCTCATAATTTGAGGATAATATAAACAAATCTGAGGATTTAATATAATTAGATGCATTTTTTTTATATCCGGCTAATTTAACGTTTTTTTGTAATTTATTTTTATAAATAAAATTTTTTAGTAAATTATAATTATAACCTTTTCCTATTAAATATAATTTAAATTTAATCTTGAATTTATTTTTCAATAAATAAAGAGCTTTTAATAAAATTATTTGATTTTTTTGATTTGTTAGTCTTCCGATTGAAATAATTTTTAATTCTTTAAAATCTTTAAAAAAATCAATTTTTTTTTTTGTCTTATCCATTTTAATTGGATTAAATATTACTTTGGAATTTAGATAAAAATTTTTATAAAGATTTTTTTTAAAATCGTGACAATTTACTATAATTTCATCTGCGAAACTGTATAAAAATTTAAACAAAATTTTTTTAAAAATGTTTGAAATATATTTTTCAGGGGAAGTGTTTAATCTAATGATAACTTTAGCATTGATTACTTTTGAAGAAATAATTGAAAAAAAATTAGATTGTAATGAAAGTACTAGAGCTTTTCTTTTTTTGAAATTTTTAAACAACAAATATGAACAGATTATATTTTTTACAAACCGATTTTTATTTTTATAATAAGTTGTATTTGGCGTAATTAATTTAATATTTCTGCCAAATGTATTTCTTTCGAATTTATCTGCTGTAATCAAATAAATATTTTTAAATTTTGACTGGATGTAATTTGTTATATAAAAAAGGTTTTTCTCGACACCACCACCCTCAATAGATGGAATAAAAATTATTAAATCTCTCATCTTTTAAAGTTTTCTATTTAAAGATAATTTTCTTTGTACCATTTTATTGTTTTCGATAAACCTTCTTCCAAAGATATTTTTGGCTTCCAACCTAAACTTTTTATAATTTTATTATCAAGAATTTTTCTCATAGTTCCGTCAGGATATTTTTTGTTGTAATAAAGATTTTCTTTCTTACCACTTAATCTACAGATCATTTTTGCAAATTGTTTAATTGAAAATTCTTTTCCGCTTCCTAAATTTATAACAGGATTTATTTTTATGATTTTTAATAATCTTTTATTTTTTAATATTTTTTTTTCTAAAATGAAGGAAATTGCATTTGCTAAGTCATCCACATACATTGCCTCTCTCTTGGCTTTTCCAGTACCCCAAATTTCAATTTTTGATTTTTTTCCTCTACTAGAATTAACTATTTTTTTTATTAGTGCAGGAACAAAATGGCTATTTTTTAAATCAAAATTGTCATTGGGACCATACAAATTACACGGCATTAAAGTTAGGTATGAAGTGCCATACTGTTGATTATAATATTCACAAGCTTTTAGTCCAATAATTTTTGCAAGTGCATAAGCTTCATTTGTTTTTTCCAAACTACTAGATAGAAGATAATGTTCTTTGATAGGTTGTTTAGCTTTTTTCGGGTAAATACAAGAACTCCCTAAATTTATAAAGTTTTGAATTTTGTTTTGGTAGGCTGCATTTATTAAGTTAAGTTGTATCATTATATTAATATTTAAAAATTCAACTGGATATTTTGAGTTTGCTAGTATTCCGCCAACCCTACCTGCGCAGTTTATAATAACGTCAGGTTTTTTATGTTTAATAAATTTATATACATTATCATGATTTAAGAGATCCAGTTTTTTTCTTGTAACTAAAATCAATTTTTTAGCACCTTGCTTTTTAAGATATCTTACTAAAGCTGAACCCACCATACCTGTATGTCCAGCAATAAATATTTTTTTATATTTTAGTGGATTTTGCATCTTATTTTATTTTTATCTATTATAGAAAATAAATTTCTAAAATGAAAATCTTTTAAATATTCTTTCAGGTATAATTTTTATAGCGAGCATAATAATTCTCCAAAAATTATTTATATAAACAATCTCTTTCCTGTTATCTATTGATCTTTTTAAAATTGAAGCAACAATTTTAGGATTAGTAACAAGTAAAGTTGGAGCTTTTTGTTTTAAATCTCTGAAAGGTTTGGTATTCATATAACCTGGTATTATTGTATTTACTAAAATTTTATCCTTAAAGAGTTTCTGTCTTAGAGCTGATAAAAAAGCAATCATTCCCGATTTTGATGAAGAATAATATAATAATTTTTTTCTTCCCCTCAAACCTGCTACAGATGTAAAGGCAGCAATAAACGAGTTTTTATCTTTTATCATTTTTTTAGAAACTTCAGACAATATAATTACAGGATTAAGAAAATTTATTTTAATATTTTTTTCTGCCTGATCTATTTCCTCATATTCTTTAATTCCATCCCCAGTGTATCCTGCAATCCAAAAAATTCCTGAAATTTCATTTTTAAAATTATGAACTATTTTTAAATTTTCATCTAAATTATATAAATCTGTTTCAAATATCTCGACTTTTTCTTTATTACTAATAAGAAAGTTTTTTTCATCTAACAATTTCAAAAATTTTTTTTTATCTCTACAAAAGATAATAAATTTTTCAGTTTCATTTGAATAAAGATTTAACAATTCAAGAGATATTTCGGATGTTCCTCCAAAAATTATGATTTTTTTATATTTCATATTTTTATAAAACCTTTAATTTTGGCAATGGAAAGATAAATTTGGTTCCTTGCCCTCTAATTTTACTTTCTCTTTTTAAAATTTCTTTTTTAAAATGCCATGGTAACACTAAATAATAATCTGGTTTTATTTTCCTCGATAATTTTTCGGATATTATTTTAATTTTACTGCCCGGTGTAAAAAAATTAAATTTTTGACTATTTCTATCAGCAATATAAGGTATTACTTTATTGTTAATATTGAAGTATTGCAATAAAACATTACCTTTTGTAGATGCACCATAACCATGAATAATTTTCCCTTTATTTAATATCGATGAAATCAATTCATTGGTATCTTTTTTTACCAAATTTATCTTTTTGAAAAAATTAGTAAAAGTTTTTTTATTTTCCAAATTAATTTTTTTTTCTTCTTTTAAAATAGATAATATCTTTTTTTTATTTTCTTTATATTTAGCATGTTTATGACAAATGAGATATCTAAGACTTCCTCCATTAATATTATTTTGTTTTATATCAAACACTCTTAAAAAATTTTTTTTCATCAAATTAATAATAACTTTGGTAGAATAATATTCTAAATGTTCATGACATATTGTATCAAATAAGCAATTTTTAATTATTGATAATAAGTCTGCATGTTCTAAAAAAAATATTCCATCATTATGTAATATCTTTTTTAAATCTTTTAAAAATAAATTAGGATTTTTTAAATCATAAAACATTGATAGTGCAGTAACAATTTTAAATTTTTGATTAATCTTATTTTTTTTTAAAACTTGATAAGAAAAAAAATCAGATATTTTTAAATCGATTTTTTTATAATATCTTTTATATTTATTTATTAATGGATCTACTCCAACAGTATTAAACTTTTTACTATAAAAATTAAGAAGTGTTCCGTCATTGCTTGCAATATCTAAAATATAATCTTTACTTTTTGGCTTTGTTCTACTAATTGCTTCACGTGCAACATTTTTGACGTGGTTTGTCATAGTTTTATTTATACCCGTTCTGTAACCATAATCTTTGGAATATAAAAACTTTGGATTAAAATTTCGATCTAATTGCACCAATTTGCATTTTTTACAAATAACTAAAGTAAGTTTATCACTAGGTATAGATTTAATATAATTATCTGCAAATTTTCCTGTAAAACTCATTTTGCCGAGGCTAAATAAAAATTCTAAGTTTTTGCCTTCGCATGATCTGCATTTTTTTATTTTCATAAACTAATTGTAATTTTTTTTAATATATTAATTTTTATTTACGCTAAAGTATATTATTCATTGAAATATATTTGATATATTACATACTGCAAATTACTAACTGATGACTAAAAAAAAAAACATAGTTATAACTGGGGTATTAGGACAAGATGGACAAATCCTATCTAATATCCTTATAAAAAAAAAGTATAATATAATAGGAATTGTTAAAAAAATTCCAAAGAAAAGAAAAAGTAAGATTAAATTTAAAAAGATTAACTTACTAAATTATAGCGAGCTTTCAAAATTCTTGGATAAATGTAAATTAGAGTCTTTAATCCATTTGGGCACAGAAAACCCTAATTATTTAGAACTTAAAAAAAAATTGGATTTTTATAAAAAAAACCTCACAGCTACAAAAAATCTTATAGATTATTTTTCTAAACAACAGTTTGACAAACGATTAATCCTCATTGGAACCTCTCAAATGTATGGGAATAAAAAAAAAAAAGTAAATTTGAATTCTAGATTTAAACCTATCAATTCATACGCAAAATTTAGAGTAGCAGCATATAATTATATGTTAAAATCAAAGAAAAAATATAAATCAAATATAATTACCGCAATTCTTTTTAATCATGACTCCAAATTTAGAAAAAAAAAATTTCTAATTCCTAGACTTATTAAAATTATAAAAAAAAAACAGATTAAAAAATTGAGTTCTATTTATAAAGAAAATATTTCAGGCGATTTTTCACATGCAGAGGATATATGTCATGGTTTATATAAACTGTTACTTTTGAAAAATTGTCCAGATAAACTAATTTTTTCATCAAATAAAAGAACTTATATGAATAAAATAATCCATTATTTAATTAAAATTAATAAATTAAAAATTAAATTTAAAACTAATATTTTAAAAAACACTTTTACTCCAGTAGGAGATAATAGGTTGACAAAAAAAATTTTAAATTGGGAACAGAAAAAAAATATCTTTATTGCTGCTAAAGAATTAAACAAATAACCTTTTTTTTAAGAATATTTTAATTAAATATATTACTGCAAAAATGATATCTTTTATCCTCATTTTTGACGAACCAGATAACCTTCCTGGAAGCTTAATTGGTATTTCTCTTATCTTATATTTTTTTGATAAGATAAAAATACTTTCCCAAAAAAAAGAATAGCTCTCATTTTTAGCGCTTAAAATATCCTGTAATTTTATTTTCTTGATATTATAGCACCTATAGGCACCTGAGCTATCAAATTTAATGTTTAAAAGTAATTTAATCACATAATGTCTTAAAGTTGTTAATTTTTTTCTCCACAAGCTCCAGTCATCAAGTGAATTTTTTTGTAAAAATCTATTAGTGGATACAATATCAACTTTTTGAGAAAATAATATTTTGATCATTTTATTTATATAAATAGGGTTGTGTGTACCGTCACAATCCATTGTTATAATAATTGAATATTTTTTTTTATAGCCCCATTTCAACCCATCTTTGTGAGCAGAACCTATACCTAATTTTTTTGGTCTTCTTATTAAAAATATTTGTTTATATTTTTTTTTTTCTTTAAGAATATTTTGCACAGTTCCATCTTTAGAATTATCATCTACAAATAAGATATCAAATTTATTATTTTTTTTTAATTTTTTTACAATTGGGTAAATATTTTTAACCTCGTTTAAAACAGGAATAATTACTAAAATTCTTCTTGGCATAATTTTGCTAATTCGTTATTATTGGTCATCAAACAATTATTCGATTTAAAAAAAAATATATATGATAGATACACTCTTTCTATTGAAATAATAAGTATATTTTAATATTTATTTAATTATTCAATGAAAATTCATACAATCTTTTTTTTATCAGAATTTGTTTTAGGTGGTGCAGGGAACTCTATATATAAGTTATGCAAAAATTTACCAAAAAAAAACTATCAAATATCAATAATTTGTTTGAATAAATGTTATTATAAAAAACTTTTTAAAAAAGAGGGTATTGATGTTTATGAAATAAACGCCACAAGAGCTTTATTTGCTTTTTTTAAAATCAAAAAATTATTAAGCAAACTCATCTCTAAAAATTATAAATCTAATATATTTTTATCAAATATTAATTATTCAAATGTATTGACTATTCTTTTTTTAAGAAGTTTGAAATTAAAGATATGTTTGATTGAAAGAACGCCTTTTCAAGAATTAAATATTTATTATAGTAAAGTAGATTTTTTTAAAAAAAATATTATAAAATTTTTAATAAGGTTTACTTTTCACAAAGCAGATGCATGTATATCGAATTCTGAATATATTTCTAGAATATACAATAGAAAGTACAATTTAAAATTCAAAACTATTTTTCCACCATCTTTTGATAGCTTATCAGTTAATAAAAAAAAAAAATTGAAAAATTCTAGAATAAAATTTGTTACAGTTTGTCGTTTAAGTAAAGAAAAAGGTCTTCCAAAATTAATAAAAATATTTTCAAAATATAAAAAAGAATTTTATTTAGACATCATAGGAGATGGGCCAGAATTGCAGAATCTTAAAAAATTAGCTTTTAAAACTCATAAAAATAAAAATGTAAGATTTCTTGGCACTATAAATCCTTTTAAAATTAAATTTTATTTAAGAAAATATGATTATTACATAAATTTTTCTGATTTTGAGGGTTTCCCTAATACAGTAATTGAGTCCTTAAGCGTAGGTGTTCCGGTTTTAGCATCTCAAAGCTATGGAGGTATAAATGAAATTTTACCTAACAAAAATTTTGGGTTGATATTTAATAATGTAAATTTGTTAAAAAAATATTTGAAAGAGATCTATAAAAAAAGATTAATATTTAAATTTAATAGATCAAAAATCATGAGTCATTTGAACAATTTTAGTTTAAAAAAGAATGTTGAAAATTACGATAGATTTTTAAAGAAATTATCTAAATAATTTCCAATTTTTTTCATACCATTTCACTGTTTTGATTAATGATATATCTACTTCCGCAAATTTATTTTTTTTAATAATTTTTTTTATTTTAAAATTTGATCCATGTGTTTTTTTTACGTCAGCTTTTTGAAAACTTCTTTTAAATATTTTTGGTTTCTTTTTAAGATATTTATTAATAAATTTTAAGATCCTTGTGATTTTAATTGGATTATTTGAGCAGATATTTACTACAACATTTGACTCTGTAATTTTAGCATTTGAAAGTTTATGCAAAATTTCTGTAACATCATCGATATATGTAAAGTCTCTTGTATGATTACCATAGTTGTTTAAATAAAATTTTGTTCTTTGAAAAAAAATTGACTTCAAATATTTGTAAATAAGCATGTCTGGTCTTCCCCATGCTCCATAAACAGTGAAGAATCTTAAGCCAACAGATTTTGTAACTGATCCTTTAAAAAACAATTCTACTATTTCCTCATTATTTTTTTTAGTTAATCCGTAAATATTCTTTGGTGAAATTATTTGATTTTCTTTTAATGGGAAATTTTTGCTTTCACCATAGACAGAACTCGAAGAAGCGTAAAAAAATTTTTTAATTTTATTTTTTTTAATAAGCTCAATCAAATTAAAAAATGCCAATATATTACTACTAATATAAGATCTTGGGTTTATTAATGAATACCTAACACCTGCTTGTGCCGCAAAATGATATACAATGTTGAAATTAATTTTAAAAACTTTTTCTAATTTTTTTTTGTTACATAAATCAAATTTATAAAATATAAAATTTTTATGTTTCTTTAAATCTTTTAATCTAGCTATCTTTAATTTTTGTGAGTAATAATCATTGACGTTATCTATAGAGTAAACTTTATGATTGGTTTTTGTTAAGAGATATTTACAAAAATTGTATCCTATAAAACCTGCTCCACCAGTAATTAGAATTTTCATATCAAAATATATATCAATTTTGTTCAAAAAAAGTATAAGTTTTATTTATGATTAAAATTTGTGTGATGGGTTTGGGTTACGTTGGATTACCAGTTGCCCTTGGTATATCAAGCAAATTTGAAACTTTAGGTTTTGATATTTCTGAAAAAAGAATTAAAGAGCTTAGTGAAAGATATGACTCAAATAAAGAATATTATAAAAAAGATTTTATTGGAAAAAAAATAACATTTTCAAATAAAACTAAAGATTTAGAAGGCTCTAATGTTTATATTATATGTGTTCCCACCCCTATTAAAAAAAATAATTTGCCTGATTTATCATTCATTAAGAAAAGTATTTCTATTATAAGCACCTATATAAAATCAAAAGACATTGTTGTACTAGAATCAACAGTTTACCCAGGTGTAACTGAACACTTTGCTAAATTTTTAGAATTAAAAACTGGATTAAAAAATAATAAAGATTTTTATTTATGTTACAGCCCCGAAAGGATCAATCCAGGTGATAAAACAAAAAAAATTAAAGATATAAATAAAGTATTTGCTATAAATACTAGCAATAAATCAATTTTATTAAAAATAAAAAAAATTTATAAATTAATTTCAAAAAAAATAATTTTTTCAAAAAAAATTAAAGAAGCTGAAACAGCAAAAGCGATTGAAAATACACAAAGAGACTTAAATATAGCCCTGTTCAATGAGATATTAATTTTATCCCAAAAAATTAATTTAGATTTTAAGGAAATTATTAAATTAGCTGAAACAAAATGGAATTTTATAAAATATCAACCGGGCTTAGTTGGTGGCCATTGTCTGCCAGTTGATCCATATTACTTATCTTATATTGCAAAAAAAAATAAATTTAAAACAAATACACTTTTAAGTGGAAGATCAACAAATAATAACATGAAGAATTATGTAAGTAATAAAATATTAAAATGTATTAAAAAAAAAAAATTAAACAATAAAGCAAAAATTCTAATTTTAGGTATTTCATACAAATACGGAGTATCTGATTTAAGAAACTCGCTAGGTCTAAAAATTTTTAACAAAATAAAACAAAAGTACAAAAATACACATTTTTATGATCCATTTGTAAATATTAAAAATAAATATACAAATATTAAGAATTTAAAAAATTTCAAATTAATAGTTTTCTTGAGTTCTGGAAAAAAATATAGGCCTTTATTTAGAAATGCTATTAAAAATAATTTATTAATTTTAGATCCCTTTAATTATTTTTCTTAATAAATATGAAGAATGAGTCAAATAATAATTGAAGCAGTTTTATTTTTGATATAATCAAAGTACATTTAAAACTTGTCATGTCCAAAAATTTAATATTCTCAGCAACTTATGATGAAAAAGATAATATAAAAGAACTAATAGAAAAAATAAATAAATATAGTCTTAATTCAGATATTCTTATTATTGATGATAATAGTCCAGATGGTACTGGAAGTATTTTGAGTCAATTAAAAGAAAAAAATTCAAATTTAAAATTTTTTATAAGAAAAAGTAAACTAGGCTTAGATACTGCTCACAAGTATGCATATGATTATGCAATTAAAAATGGCTACGAAAAGTTAATTACTATGGATGCTGATTTATCTCATGATCCAAAAGAGATACCAACATTCATAAATTTATTAGATGAACATGAATTTGTTATTGGCTCTAGATATGCAAAAGGAGGTAAATGTGAAATGCCTTTGATGAGATTATTTTTAAGTATTATAGGAAATAAAATTATTAAGTTTGTTTTAAAAATTAATTGCAATGAATTTACTACCTCATATAGAGGTTTTAATTTATCAAAATTAAATAATTTCCATTTAAAAAAAGTTAGATCAAAAGGATATAGTTTTTTTATGGAGAGCATATATTGGATAAATAAGAATAACTATAAAATATTAGAAGTGCCTATTTTTTTTAAAAATAGAACTGCTGGAAAGTCTAAAATTCCTAAAATTGAAATTTTAAGAACTCTAAAAAATTTGCTTTTATTACAGTTCTTTAATAAATAGTTTTTTTATTAAAAATATATATGAATTCTTTATGAAAAAAATAATAACGGTTATATCATCTTGTTATAAAAAAAATTAGAATGTAATTTGAGTGAAAAAAAAAATTGCATTTATAGATCATAATTTCCATCAAAAGACAAGAAGCGGTGATTTTTTGAGGGAAATACTTAAAAGAGAATTTTCTATAGATGATTATTGGTGGTCCTTTAGAAATAAATATAATCTAATAAATGATATTAAACAATACAATTATTTTTTTTTCTTTCAATCATTGCTACCCCTGGAAGATTTATTAAAAATTAAAGATAAACAAATAATATGGGCACCAATGTATGATAACCTGGATAAATCTAAGAATTTTTGGAAAAAAATAAAATTTCTAAATATCAAGATTTTATCTTTTTCAGATCCAGTTAAAAAATTATGTGAAAAGTATGGTTGTAATTATTTAAGTCTCAAATTTGCTAAAAAAGAAAAATTCATCAAATCTAAAAATAAAAAAAAAATTAATATATTTTTTTGGTATAGAAACAATGTAAGTATTTATGACTGGATAAATTGTTTTAATATTAAAGATATAAATCAAATTCTATATTTAGATCGACCCGATCCAGGAAGAGAATCAGAAAAAATTAATTCACAAGATTTAAGAAAATATAAAATTAAACTCATAAAGAAAGATTTTTTTTCAAAAACAAAATACCTTAAACTAATTAAAAATTGTGATGTATTTGTTTGTTCACGAAAACAAGAGGGTATAGGAATGAGCTTCATTGAGGCATTAGCTATGGGCAAATATTTGATCTTTCATAACGACTATACTATGAAAGAATATGTCAAAGATAAAAAAATTGGATTATCTATCCCAAGAAATTTATCAAAGAAAATTGATACTACATTGATACTTAAGTCATATAAATACAGATATTTTCATGCAATAGATTTATATAATAATTGGTCAAAAAATAAGAATAAGTTAATTGAATTTTGTAATAGTGAAAGAAAAAGTGATTTTAACAACCCAATATACTATTTTTACTTTGTAAAAGAATATCTTAAAAAAATTAAATTTTATTTTGATAATTTATTAACTTAAAATATTTAAAATTATTTATATGAAATTAATCTATTTAATGAAAACTATTATTTCATTATTAATAATTTTTTTTAAAATAAATAAAAGCTCAAAAAAAATAATAGTCTTCTATTTCAATATAAAAACTTTTCATAGAAATATCTTAAAATTGATTAAAAAGATAAACGACAATAATAATGAAGTTTTAGTTTTTTATAACCATAAAACCCAAATAGATATTAGAGATTTTAAAAATTCGTTCTTTGTTGATCTAAATCTGATAAAGTTTTTACCATTTTCAAATGTACCTTTAGATAAAATTAATTTTTTCATTTTTTCTTATCTATCTTATGTTTATCCCAGAAATTCAAAAAATATTTTTATCTCTCACGATATTTATGATGCACCAATGGTAGATCAGGAAATTGAAAGAAAATATATTTTAGCATTTGAAAAAATTGATTATATTTTTTCGTCATCTCAAATACTTAACAATTTTTTTAAAAAAAGATTCCAAAAATATGAATTAAAGAATAAACCAAATTTAATTAATACAGGATATTTAAAATTAGACCTAATTTATAAAAGGGTATTCAGAAAAAATAAAAAAATAACAAAAAAAATTTTAATTGCTCCAGTTTATAGTAAAGCAAATAAAAAGTTTACTTTATCTGACAAATTAGATGAGATTATAGGTCTGATATTAAAAGGTTCAAATTATGAAATAATTTATCGTCCTCACCCTCTAGATTTAACAGCTCAAGGAAGTGTTAAACTTTTAGAAAAAATTATAACTAAATATAAAAATAATAGACGATTTATATTAGACACAAACTCTGATTATACAAAAAGTTTTATTAATAGTGATGTTATGTTGACGGATTTATCAACTATAGCTTATACTTATTCATTCTCCTCTTTAAAGCCTGTGCTATTTTTTAATAAAAACTTTTTAGGATTATCAAAACAACAATTTTTTAACTCGTATTTTTTTAAAGACAGAAAAATAATTGGTAAAGTCATAAAAAATCCAAAGGATATAGTCGGATATTTGAACAAATTAAACTTAAAATTAACAATTTACAAAAAAAAAATATTTAAACTGAGGAAAAAAAGGATAAAATATTTTGGCATATCAGAAAATAGAACTTTATATTGTTTAAGGAAAAGTATAATTAAATATTAAATAGAAAAATGAATAATAAAAGTGATCTTGAATTATTGATCAAGCAAAATATTGTGCTTGAACTTGATAGTTTTATTTTAAGTTTGTTATTGGCCACTTTATTATCATTGCTTATTCAGTATTGTTATTTAAAATTCTCAAATTCTTTATCAAATAAATTAGACTTTTCAAAAAATTTTGTAATGTTAGGAATTGCGACCACAATTGTTATTACGATTGTAAAATCCTCATTAGCACTATCTTTAGGTTTGGTAGGCGCACTGTCAATAGTAAGGTTTAGAGCTGCTATAAAAGAACCAGAGGAATTAGTATATTTATTTTTAATAATTGCCACAGGGCTAGGATGCGGTGCTGGACAAATTAAATTAACAGCTGTTGGTATTATTTTTGCCCTTATTGTAACTGTTATTTATTATAAACTAAGTAACAAAAAACTTATCAAGTTTTCTGATAAATTATCTATAGCTGTTATCGCTGATAAAGTACTTAATGAAAAAGAAAGACAAAATATAATTAATATTTTGAATAATAACTGCGATAAAGTCGAGTTAATATCTTACTCTGTGTCCTCTAATAATACGACTATAAACACGGAGGTAAATTTAGAGAGTTTTGATAAGATTAATAAAATACTTAACAATCTTGAAAAAAAAGAGAAATATAATGTTGTTATAGCCAAAAGTGCACACAATCCTTTATAATTATTAATACTAATGATTATTAAAAATAAATTTAAAAATAAAAAGAAATATAGCTTAAATTTTTTTAAATTTTATTTTTATTTTACATCTGTTTTTTTTTTCCTTTTTTTAATTTTTTTTTTTAATACTGGTTATTGGAAACAAATTAAAAATCCGTTTATTGAAAGATTATACAATAGCTCAGTAAACAATTATTATTATATTCCCGCAATTGTATACTCAATGTTGAAGGGCATATCTGAACCGATTCCAGAATTAAATATTCAAATAAATTTTAAAAATTTAATGAAACTTGAGGAAGATAGAAATAATGCTCTTAATTTTGAAGATGCATCAGAATATGAATTTTTAGAAGTGCCAATGAAATTAAAATATAAAACTAATTCTCTTTCAGGAAAAATAAGGCTTAAAGGAGATAGAAAGATTCATTTTAATGAAAAAAATAAATATTCATATAAAATTAATTTAAAAAAACAAAACGTAATTTTTGGATTAGAAGAATTTTCATTAATGAAACCAAGGGCAAGAAATTATGCTCATGAATGGATTTTTCATAAACTAAATGCAAAAGGTGGTTTAATTAGTCTTAAATATGAATTCATAAAACTTAAAATAAATGGAGAAGACCATGGTTTGTATGTCTTGGAAGAAAGCTTCGATAAAATTTTAATCGAGAGAAATGAAAGAAGAAATAGTATTATTGTAGGAATAATTGAGGAATTTGATGCAGGAATTTCTAATTCGAAGCTTCAATTTTATAATAAAAAAAACTGGCAAGAAAATAGTGATTATCTAAACTCAAACCTACAAAAGATTAGAAAAATCTTTGATAATGACGACAAACTTACTGAATATATTGATCAAGAAAAATGGGCTTGGTATTTTGCAGTTGTAGATTTAGGGAACTTTTATCATGGCTTAACAGGAAAAAGTGTTAAATTTTATGTAAACCCACTATCAGGCAAAGTAGAACCTATAGGATTTGATGGGCATAGAAATTTAATTAACTATGAAAAGAAGAATCCTACCTGGTCCAATTTGTTGAAAAAATATGGCCCTACTTCATTTGATTTAGCTGAAAAATGTCAAATATCTAAAAAAGATAAACAGTGTGAACCTTTGGTAAATAATTTTTTTTTTAAAAAAGACGGGAGTTTAAGAAAAAACTTTTACAGAAAGTATGTTGAAGCTATAAACCTTATTTCTTCAGATAGTTTTTTTGATAATTTTTTTAAGAAAAATAGTGATCAATTAAACTTGATAAATTCAAAAATCTACTTGGATTATTTTTATGTTGATCATATTTTTTTTTATGGTCCTGGAATTTATTATTTTAAAATTGAGGATTATATTTATAAGAAGAAATTTCTTCAAAATAGGTTTAATTTTAAAGAATCAAAAATTTTTATTGAAAATGAAAATAATGTCATAAAGATATCTAATAATAATATTAATAATTTTTTTAAAATTAGGAAAATCAATTGTTATGATTTCAAAAAAAACAAATTTCAAATTTCTAAAAATAATTTAGGACAAAATTTAATAGATTTAAACTTTTCTAATAAAGATAATATTATAATATTAGAAAATAGAAATATTAGTTATAACTGTGACAGTATCGAAGTTATAGACACCGAAAAAAAAGTTAGGGTTATAGATATAAACAACAAATTTTTTGTTTTAAAAGAGAATTCTAAAAGAGGTAAAAAATTAAGTAATTCTTATCTTAAATATTTTAATAACCCGAGCGATGGAAGAAAATTATATCTAAAAGATGATTACAAAGAAATCAATGAAGATTTATTTATTCCACCAAATTATGAGGTAATAATAAATCAAGATTTAATTATTACTAACAATGCATTCGTAATCTCTGACTCACCCTGGATTGTTAAGGGTTTAAATGAAAAAAAAATAAAAATTTCTGGAAAAGAAAAGAATTTTGGGGGAGGAATATTAATTAGAAATTCTAAAAAAAAATCTTATTTTGAAAATGTTGATTTTGCTTATTTAAATGGGAGCTATTCAAAAAGTAATTATTCTGATTTAATTCTCATGGGATCTGTAAACTTTTACAATACAAAATTATCAGTTCAAAAAGCTTTTTTTAAAAGAATATCATCAGAGGATGCTTTAAATGTTGTTAATAGTAATTTTGATTTTAAGGATCTGCATTTCCAAGACATAGCATCAGATGCTGTGGATTTTGATTTTAGTAAGGGTAATGCAAAAAATTTATTTTTTTCTAGGATAGGAAATGACGGTGTTGATTTTTCTGGCTCAGCTTCTGAAATTAGCAACTTAAATTTTGATCAAATAGGAGATAAAATGATAAGTATTGGAGAAAATTCTAACATAACTATTGATAATGTTCTGGGAAATAACGGATTTGTGGGAATAGCAGTCAAGGATGGATCATCTACACGACTTGAAAATATAAATATCAATAATTCAGTAATAGGACTTGCAACATATATAAAAAAGCCTGAATACGAATTTCCAACAACAGATTTAAATAAATTTAAATTTAAAAAAGTTAAAGAGAATTTTATTTCAGATAAAAATTCTAAAATAGTATTTCAAAATAAAGAAAATAATTCAATCTTATCAATTTCTAATGATAAGATAATTGATTTAATATATAAAAGAGATTTAAGGTATATAAATTAGTATTGATAAAAAATATTACTTTCTTAAATTCTTTTGTAATTTAAATCTATTAATTTAAATTCCTTTGTAAGGACTATGATAAATAAATTATAAAAAGCTCATTTTAATTTGAAGTTGTGTACCGATGACAAAAAAAAACACTAGTATAAGATATGAAAGAAAGTGGGTTTTGAAAAATCTTACATTGGATCAAATCAAAATAATTTTATTTAAATCTAATTTTTTTTTTAAAAAGCAATACGAAGATAGAAATATTAATTCTATATATTTTGATGATTTTTATCTTAATTCAATAAATGAGAATTTAGACGGAATTTCTCAGAGAAAAAAATATAGACTAAGGTGGTATGGAAACAAAAATATAATAGATAGTGCAAATTTAGAAATAAAACATAAAAAAAATTTCTTAAATTATAAAGATATAATACCTTTAAAATCGATCAAAATTTTAAAAATTAATGAAAAAAATATTTCATATATAAACAAAAAACTCAAAGAAAAGCTGTTAAACTTAAAAGTTATAGAGAAAAAAAATCTAGAAGCAAAATCTCAAATTTCATATAAGAGGAAATATTTTATCTCAGCTCAAAATAATATAAGAGCAACTATAGATTTCAATATTCAAAGCAGAGTGTTTAATAATTCATTTAGAGAATTTTATTACAAATATGATGATATTATCTTAGAGTTAAAATATGATAAAAATCTTGATGAATACGTAAAGAAATTTACAAGCAGTTTACAATCTAGATTCACAAAAAGTTCAAAATATGTAAATTATACTTTAAATATTTCTAGAAATATTTCATATGAAAATTAAAAACATACTATTTATTATTTTTAGTTTATTATTTTTAATTATTCTATTTTATACTTTTTATAGATCAGAAGTATTCCATGAGGGGACTATAAGAAAATTTTACCTTAAATATTATTTGTTTGCTGTAATATTTTTAATATTAGCTATTTTCGTAAAAAATATTAAAAATTTAAAAATTGCAAAATATATTTTTTTTTCTACAGTTTTTTTATTTAGTTTCGTTTATGTTATTCAAATTTCAATAATTTTTAATGATATTGTGAGGGCAAATAATAAAAAAGAATTTAGACTTAATTATTCCAAAAAAAACAATTTTGATTATGATGCAAGAAACAAATTTCAAATTCTTTCAGATTTAAAATTACAGGGTGTAGATGCCGTGGTTGCTATAGATCCTTATCATCATTTAAAAGATGACAACAACCTGTTTCCTCTAAGTTCATTCTCAAATAGATTAACAATTCATTGTAATGAATATGGACGGTCTGTAAGTTATCAAAGCGATAGACATGGTTTTTCTAATCCAGATAAGGAATGGGATAATCAAACCGATTTTTTAATTATAGGTGATAGGTTTGCTCATGGAGATTGTATACCTCAAGAAAAAACAATAGCCGGAAATTTAAGAAGATTAAACGGTGGTGATGGAGTATTAAATCTAGGTTTTGGTGGAAATGGACCATTGATTGAATTTGCTGTTTTAAGGGAATATCTAGATAAATCTAAAGCAAAAAGAGTTTTATGGTTTTATTGTGAGACTAATGATTTGGTTGGGCCTGGTGATTGGGTTAAGAACGAGGGTTTAGAGGCAGAACTTAAAAATAATATTTTATTTAATTATATTGATGATCCAAACTTTTCACAAAATTTAATAGTAAAACAAGATAAGATTAATAAATTAAATCAAGAAAAATTAAATATTTTTATTGAAAATTTTGAAAAACAAAAAAATCAAAATTTTGTTTTCGATATTATTAAATTGAAAAATATAAGATATTATTTATCCAATTTTTCAGAATTAAATAAACAACAAAACCCTCAGAAAATTAATGATGAATTTAAGAAAATAATATCATTAACAGATCAATATTTAGACAAAAAAAATGTTGATTTTTACTTCATTTATTTGACAGATATTCATAGATATTCAAAAAGTAAATTTGATAGAAATAAGCATGACTACCAAAAAGTAATCGATTTTATAAATTCTCGAGAAAATATTAATTTGATAAATTTACATTCAGAGCTTTTTAAAAATTTAGAAGATCCTTTATCTCTTTTTATAGAACAATATGATAAAGAATATCTTCATTATAATGAATTAGGTAGCAATATTATTTCTGACAAAATATTTAAAAAAATAAAAAGAAAAGATAATAACTAAATTTGAAGAGATTTTAATTTATTTTCATTAGATGATAATTTTTTATCTTTATAATATTTTTGTCTTAAGTTTGTAAATTTATTTTTTCCTGAATATGTAATATAAAAAATCATTCTTGAATTTTTAGACTTATTTTTTTTTGAAAAATGGGCACACTTCCAGTTAAAAATACAAATATCTCCAATTTCCATTTCTATTGGAAAAAAATTAAAATGTTTTAAAAACTTCTTTTTTATATTTGGAGTTTTAAATGTAATTTTTTTTAAAATTTTGTTAAAATTTGTTCCGATTTTATTGAGATCGTTTTTTTTTGCTAGCTGCAAGCAGCCATTATGTTTACTCATTTTTTCTAATGGAATAACTATGCTGCAAAAATTATCTGCATATTCTTGCCAACCTTTTTTGATTTTTTTTTGATTATCTATCCAATAAAAATGTCCATCAACATGAGGTAAAAAGCCTTCGCCACCTGGGTATTTAAAATTCAATTTATCTTTGAAAAGGCTCATTCTAGTACCTTCATAAATTTTTAATATATCTTTAATTTTTTTGGAATTTAATAGCTGTTTTGATCGTCCTAATTGATCATAAATTTTTTCAATTCTTCGAATAATTTTTTTTCCTTTGATTATTTCATAGTAATTATTAAATTTATTATATTTTGAATCCTTCAAAATTTTTTTTTTTAAATTTTTGATAATTGTTTTTTTATAAACATTTTTTATTAATATAAATCCATCATTACTATACTTTTTTATGCTATTTTTATCTCCAATTTGATTAGCTTCAATAATATTCATTAATTTAATCTTTTGAATGTATTAAGACTAGTCTTAGATTTTAATATTTTTTTAATATCTATTTTTTTTAACTCATGTTTTTTAATTAATGAAAAACAATTATCAATAATTTTGTAATAGTTTTTTAATATTTTTTGATTATGTGCAGTAGATACGTAAACAGAGTTATTTGCTATATAACCACCTTTAAACATTTCTTGAGTAATTAAAGTTTTGTACAAGTCATTATTTTTGTCAAAACTAAAACTACTTATAGCTGGGATTCCAGATATGTTGATTTTAATCAAATTTTTTTTAGCTAACTCTTCCCATTTTGATCTTATCTTTAATCCTAATTTTGTAATATAATTCCAGCTTTTCTCTTTTTCCATTATTTCTAAAGTTGATAATGCAGCTACAAATCCAACTCTTTCAGACCAAAAAGTGCTACTTATAAAAGATGAATTTGCTAATTTCATTATTTCAGACTTCCCAACAATAGCGGATATTGGATGACCATTGCCAAGACTCTTACCATAAATTGCAATATCTGGTTCAACACCATAAAATTTATGTATTCCACCAAATGTTTGTCTAAATCCACTTGTGCATTCATCAAAAATTAAAACTATCTTTTTCTTTTTACATAATTTTTGAACTTTATTTAAAAAATTATGTTTTGGTTGTAAATTTCTTACAACTTCCATTTTGACTGCAGCAATTTTTTTTTTATTTATAATATTTTCTAATTGCTCAATTTTATTATATTCAAATGGAAAAGCTGTGTTTTTTAAATTATTAGGTACCCCAGATATCTTTATCCCCTTTAATAAGTGTTTGTTTAAGTTATTTTTATTATTCAAATTTGCAGATAAATACCAATCATGCCAACCATGGTAGCCACAAAAAGCTATATTATCTTTTTTAGAGTAAGCTCTAGCAATTCTTATCGCAATTGCATTAGCCTCTCCTCCTCCCCTTGCAAATTTTACTTGATCTGCCCATTTGTTTATCTTTAACATTTTTTCAGCTAATAAGTATTCCTCTGGAGCATTCAATGTAGACATTATTCCTTTATCGATAATATTTTTAATCTTTTTATTAATTTTATTATTTGAATAACCCAAAATATTTGTTCCAATGCCCATTATCATATCAATATATTTTTTATTTTTAATATCATAAACATTGCAACCTTTGGACTTAGTAAAATAACTTGGCCATAAACCTGATAAGTATAATTCTGCTCTTTTAGAGAAAAAAGAGTTTCCTCCAGGTATAATTTTTTTTGCATTTTTCCAACTTATTTTTTTCATAGATACATTGTTTTATAACCTGCAGAACAATATTTACCTATTAATTTTTTAAGTTCCGGTCTTGAATCTAAAAATTTAATTACCTCTTCTATTTTAAATTTTCTATCTCTTAGTTTTCTTTGTTTGTATACCTCTCTGCAGACAATTAGATCTTCAGGATAATCTATTGTTAATCTTAGATCTCTCCGAAAAAATTTTTTATGCGGAATAAATTTAAGTATTTTAAATTTTTTATTATTTTTTCTAATATATTTTGTCACGAATTCTTTATAATCTTTCTTGGAATGTATAAATGATTGTTTCAAAGAGTTTAAATTAAAAATTTCAAATCCGCATCCATCAATAACATTATCTAAAAATGCAGCATCAAATTTTTCTTTTTTATACTCAAGCCATATACTAGTTACCATCTCATTAAATAAAAATGGACTTTCAGATGTAACCCTAAATATATCTGTTGCATTTGTATATCGTGCACAATCCAACATTCTTTTTACAACATTATTTTCTGAACCATAAAAATATCTAATACCATTTTTTTTTGCAACATTTTCATAAATTATATTTTCTTTTGAGTCCGCGATTGCTAAAACAATCTCATTAATTATCTTAATTTTTTTTAAATTTTTTATTATATGATCTATTACAGTAACTTTTTTATCAATATCTAAAAATTGTAATGGTTTTGCATAAAGTCTTGAGCTATTATTTCTACAAGCAAGTATAGCAACTAGTTTTTTTTTCATTTTTATTGTAAGTGTAATCTAAATCTTGAAAGTTAGAAATTTAATTATAAAGAAAAAAGTGAAAAAACAAAATAATAAATTTGGAAGAGTTTTTTGGATTACGGGTTATTCTGGAGCTGGCAAAACATCTATTGCAGACGCTATTAAAAATAGGATCTATAAAAGATATGGTAATACAATCGTTATTAATGGAGACGATCTTAGAAACATCTTTGAGTTAAACAAGTATAGCAAATCAGAAAGATATAAAAATGGAATTAAATTTGTTAAACTGCTTAAATTTCTTTCTAGACAAAAAGTAAATGTTTTATTCACTGTTGTTGGTTTGAAGCACTCTCTAAGAAGATATGCAAGAGATAATATTCCAAATTATATTGAAATTTTTATTGATTCAAATCTCAATGAAATTATTAAATTTGGAAAGAAAAAAACGTACAAACAAAAAAGGAATATAGTTGGAAAAGATATTAATGCAGAACTTCCTAAAAATCCTGATATCTTGATAAGAAATAATTTTAGTAAATCAATTAAAAGTCTATCTAATGAACTTTATTTTAAATTGAAAAATTTCAAGTGATATTTTAATGAATCCTAAAATATTAATTTTTGGTGCTTATGGTTTTTTAGGATCTTATTTGTGCGATTATTTAAAAGATACTTACAAAATTTACAAAATTGGAAGAAATCCTAACAGTCAAATTCAAGTTAAAAGATTTAATCAAAGAGATATACAAAAAATTATCAAATTAATAAAACCTAAAATTATAATTAACCTGATCGGTGAAACCAATGTTGATTTATGTGAAAAAAAGAAAAAACATTGTTTAAAGGTAAATTTTGAGATTGTTAAAAATATAGTTAATAGTGTAATTAAACTCAAATACAATATATTTTTTTTACAAATCTCCTCTGATCAAGTCTATTCTGGTAAAGGACCCCATGATGAAAAAAAAATAAAACCACTCAATCAATATTCCTTATCAAAAAAATATTCTGAGAAATGGTCCTCAAAAATTAATTCCTGTATTTTGAGAACAAATTTTTTTGGATTTTCTAAAGATAAAAATAAAGTTACATTTACAGATTGGATATATAGAAGCCTTAAGAAGAAGAAAAAAATCAATGCATATAAAAATATTTTTTTTTCACCACTTTATGTTAAAACTCTCTGCAAATATTTGAAATTTATATTAAAACAAAAAATAACAGGTATTTATAATTTAGGATCAAAGGATTACATTTCTAAAGCAGAATATATTCACTTTATAGCTAAGAAGTACAAATTTGATATTAAATTAATAGATACTATAAATTATGAAAAAAAAAATCTAGCCATGAGACCTTTAGATATGAGAATGAATTCAATGAAGATTTCAAAAAAATTAAAATTAAAATTACCAACAGTTAAGAACGAAATAACAAAAATGTTAAAAAATAGAAAAAATTATAAATGAAAGACTCTATTGTAATTGGAATTAATTGGGAGCAAAATTCAACAGCTGCATTAATGTTAAATGGTAAAATAATTGCATGTGTGAGCGAAGAAAGATTTTCTAGAGTCAAAAATGATGAAAGATATCCTATTAATGCACTAAACTGGATCATTAAAGAATATAATATAAAAGTAAAAGACATTGAGGCTATATGTGTTATCTCAAACAATTGGACGCCAGGATATATTTTAACAAGACACTATACAAAATTTTCAATAGAAGATTATATCGCTGAACAAAATTTAATTTGGTACCCTAGAATATATAAAAAAAAGAAAATTTCACAAATTAAAATATTTAAAAATAAATTAAATCTTAAACAATTTCCTGGTATCGCATACTGGAAAAAAATCGCTAAATTTTTAAAAAATACAAATGATCATACCTCAAATGAAAAATTGGTTGAATATGGTAAAAAAATAAGATCTGAAGTAATTAAAAAACATTTAAATATTGATGAAAAGAAAATCAAGTTTATTGATCATTCTACAGGACATGCAAACTTTAGTTTTTTTTCAAGAAATTATAAAACTAAAAAATCTCTAGTTTTAACCCTTGATGCTTTTGGTGATAATGTGAATTATTCTGCAAAGATATATTCTATAGATAATGATAGATTAAAAATTAAGAATTTAGTTAAAGGAAATACCTTCATTATAGGAAGATTGTACAGGTATGTAACTTTAATACTGGGATTTAAACCTAACGAGCATGAATATAAAGTCATGGGATTGGCTCCTTATGCAAAAGGCAAATATGCAGAAAAAGTCAAAAAAGTTTTTCAAAAATATCAATATGTAAAAGGCTTGGGTTTTAAGTTTAGAAAAAAGCCTAAAGATTTATATTTTCAAGTCAAAAATGAATTAAAATATTTTAGATTTGATAATATCGCTGCAGGTCTTCAGTTATATACCGAGGAATTAATTTTAAAATGGATAAAAAATTTAATTAATAAAAATAAAATATTTTATATTTGTCTCGCTGGTGGTGTTGCTATGAACGTTAAAAATAATATGTTAATTTCGTCGCTAGATAAAAAAATAAATCTTTATGTACCACCATCTCCTGATGACTCTTCTCAAGCAATGGGTGCTTGTTATTCATATCAGGTTGAAAAATATGGAAAAAGAGCACATAAACATTGTAAACCTTTGACTGACGCATATCTTGGTCCTGAAGAAAATACAGATAGAATGTATAAAATAATTAAAAAAAAATTGAAAAAAGATAAATTTAAAATCATAAAAAAAAATATAAATTTAAATGCTGCAAAACTAATAGCAAAGAATAAAATACTTGGAAGATATTGTGGTAGAGCAGAATTTGGGGCTAGAGCTTTAGGAAATAGATCCATACTTGCAAATCCAAGCAATATAATTGTAAAGGACAAAATTAATGAAACAATTAAAAATAGAGATTTTTGGATGCCGTTTGCAGCATCAGTGATTAAGAGTAAATATAAAAATTATTTTGGTAAGAATTTGATAGTGAACAATTACAATTATATGACAAATTGTACTAATACACTTAGTAAAAGCAATCATCTTTTATCCGCATCAATTCATCCTTATGATAAAACTTGTAGACCACAAATAATATCTAAAAATCAAAATACAAATTATGAGGACTTAATTTCTAAATTCGGTAAAATAACTGGCATTTATGCATTATTAAATACCTCTTTTAACTTACATGGTTATCCAATAGTTAATTCAATTGAGGACGCAATAGATATTCTAATTAAATCTAATTTAGACGGATTAATTACCGAAAAATTTTTAGTAATTAAAAAATGAAAAATATTAAAATCAATAAAAATAAAATTGGAAATAAATATCCGACATATTTTATAGCTGATATTGGAGCAAATCATGATGGTAGTCTAAATCGTGCAAAAAAACTTATCAAACTTTGCGCGAAGGCTGGTGCGAATGCAGCAAAATTTCAACATTTTAAAGCAGAGACAATTGTAAGTGACTATGGATTTAAAAATCTAAAAATAAAAACACATCAATCAAAATGGAAAAAAGATGTTTTTAGTGTGTATAAAAAAGCTAGTATAAACCCTAAATGGACAAAAGAATTAATTAAGACTTGTAAAAAGTTTAAAATTGATTTTTTTACATCTCCATATGATTTAGATTATGTTGATAATTTAAATAAATATCTTTGTGCATATAAAATTGGTTCTGGAGATATAACTTGGTTAGAAATAATTAAGAAAATTTCAAAAAAAAATAAACCTATAATGATTGCAACTGGAGCTTCTGACTTGAGAGATGTTGAGCGAGCATATAGACTTATAAGTAAATTTAATAAAAAAATTATCCTAATGCAATGCAATACAAACTATACAGGAGATAAAAAAAATTTAAAATTTGTGAATTTAAACGTTTTAGATACGTTTAAAAAAAAATTTGGAGACAGAGTTATACTTGGATTAAGTGATCATACTTTTGGACACATCTCAGTGCTTGGTGCTGTTTCTAAGGGTGCAAGAGTAATTGAAAAACACTTTACTGATAACAACACACGTCAGGGACCTGACCATCATTTTGCGATGAACCCAAAAACCTGGAAAGCAATGGTTGAGGCTACAAGAAAACTTGAAACCGCACTTGGCGACGGAGTAAAAAAAGTGGAAAAAAATGAGATAAATGCAAAAATTGTTCAACAGAGGTCTATTAGAGCCAAAGTTAATATTGATAAATCACAAGAAATTAAGAAAAGTCATCTAATTTGTTTAAGACCAAAATCAAATAAAGGTTTAGAACCATATAAAATGTCAATGATAATTGGAAAAAAAGCAAAAAGAAAAATTTTAATCCATGAAGAAATAAATTGGACACTGATAAATTAATAATTATTCCATCTTATAACGAGATAAGATCTTTAAAGAAAATCTGTAAACATTTTAAAAAAAATAAATTTAATTTCTTGGTACTTGATGATCATTCATCAGACGGATCACACGAATGGTTAAAAAAAAATAGAGTAAACTTCATTAGAAATAAAACAAATATTGGATATGAAAGAAATATTCTTAAAGGTTTTAGATATGCTCTGAAAAGTAAAAAAATTAGTTATGTAATAACTTTTGACGGAGATGGAGAACATAAAAAAGATGACATATTGAAAGTATATAGAATTTTAAAAAAAACACAGATTGATTTATTAGTTTGTAATAGAAAAAATTTGAATAGATGGTCAGAATATATTTTATCTTTCCTATTTAATTTAAGATTCAATTTAAAAGATCCAATATCTGGGTTTAAAGCATATAACATAGTGATTATCAAAAAATTTATAAATTTTGTTAAAAGTGACAACTTTCTTATTGATATTGTTTTTTTTTCTTTAATAAATAATTTCAATGTAAAAAACTATAGAATTAAAACTTATAAAAATAAAAATTCTAGAATTGGTAATAACATGTATACCAATTTAAAAATTTTGAAATGTTTGAAATTTTTAATCTCTAATTACTAATATGATCAATAGTATTATCAATGCAGGTTTTACAAACACTATTTGGAGAATTTTCTTTAAAACTATCTCTTACTGAACTCATATTTTTTGAGCTCCACAATTCACTAATTGAATTTTTTTCAACATTTCCAATAGGTATATTCCTTCCAAAGGTAGCACAACATGGGGAAACTGTTCCATCAGACCATATTGTCATTTGACCCCAGGGTTCTTTACAATCATAATTTTTACTAATTTTACTCTCATTATTAAAATTTGCTTTTTCTGCCTCCTCAAAAGCGCTGTGTGGTATTACTTTTTTTTGGATTTCAACACTATCAACGATGTTTTTCCATTTTTCAATGAATAAATCTATTTCATGTTTATTTTTTTCAAGGGCAACAAAAGATGTTCTTACAAGAGGTAAACTTTTTTTATAAACATTATCTCTAAGATGAATAAAATTTTTAATATTATTTTCTAATTTTTCTAATCTTTTTTGATCTAATAATCTTTTAGATACTGGTACTCTTACTTTATTGTATGTATCTTCAGTTGCAGCATCAATAGATATAAATAATCTTGTTAAAGAACTTTCAAGTATCATTTTAGAATTTGCTTCGTTAAGTAATGTTCCATTAGAAAATAAAAAAATATCCATAATATCTGCCTCCTTAGCTCTTTTAAAAACTGAACCAATCTTTTTGTATAATAAAGGTTCTGAAGCACTAAACATTAAAGAATTTAATTTATTTTTTTTAAAATCAAGAAAGATTTTGTCTAATATTTCTTCATTCAAGACACTCTTCTTAGCGTCATTTCTAAAACCTTGATAGCACATTTTACATTCTAAATCACACCTATTGACTAATTCGAGCAAGATGGTGTTTGGATAATCTAATTGATCAATTTCTGAGCTTTTTTTATTTACGTTTTCCTCATATCTTTTTCTATAATCTAAAAATCTTTTTCCAAACTTTTTAAATAAATTTTCTCTAAGTATCTCCTCAGGATCTTTTTTTGCATATTTATTAATGTTACCTGGTACAATCATATCTATCTAATTCCATTTTCTAGGATCAACTAAAATTTTATTATTACTAAAGTTTTTATAACTTATTTTTATTTTTTTTTTTTTTATAAATCCAGTAATTTCTTTTAATTGTGTAAGATTATTTATACCTACGACTATAGCAGATATCTTATTAAATTTTTCTATAAAATGAATGCAGGCGTATAGTTTATTAATATTGTTTCTGGTACACCAGTTATGCCAATTTCTGAAATATTTATCATATTTCATTAATTTTTTTGGTGTTCGATTTTCAAGGAGAGCACCCTGTAAAAAGATTGATCTAACGTGAATTTCTATTTTTTTTTTATAGAGATGATCAATAATTTTTGATTTTGTCAATCTTTGATCAAATACGTTAAACGGTAATTGTATAATTTCAGGTTTCCAAATTTTAAGAATTTTTCTTACTTCCATCGGGTTGTATGCTGAAACCCCAATTTTTTTTGTTAACTTCTTTTTCTTTAAATATTTTAAACTATCTACCAAAATCTTATTTTTAGTTTGATCATCATATATTTCATGAGCCAATAAATGTGAATAATTTTTTTTACCAGCTTTTTTTAGATCACTATAAAGTATCTTAAGATAATAATCATTTAAATTTTTAATTGATCTATAATTTTTTGGCAACTTAATTTTGGTAATTAATCTAAAATTTTTTAAATTTATTTTTTTATAAATTTTTTTAGAATTGCCATATTCTAAAGCATCATCAATCATATTAATATTTTTTAATCTACAAAAAGCTAAAATTTTTTTTAGATTATTTACTGAAGAAATCTTTGAATTTTCCAATCCATATTTTTGAGTAAAATTGGCAGCCCCAATAACAAGTTTCATTTTATATTAATTTTTTTAACAGTCTTTTTATTCCATTCACATTGAGAAACTTTATGTTTTTTTCAGAGTTATATTCAAAATTTTTAGGAACTTTTTTAGCCTTTTTTTGTTTCAAATATTTTTTATATAAAATCATTGATAAAGGATTATTTGATTTATCAAGCGATGGACTTAAAACTACATAATATTTTCCAATATCTAGAGTATGTAGAGCTTCGCTTTTTGAAATTAATTCTTCATGAATTTTTTCTCCAGGTCTAATACCTGTTATCACTGTTTTTGAATTTTCAGCGACTGCCTTTGCAAGTGTTGTTATTTTATAAGATGGTATTTTTGGCACAAATATTTCGCCACCAACAGATTTATTTAATGCAAATAAAACAAGCTTTATACTTTCTTCCATTGTAATATTAAAACGTGTCATAGATGGGTCAGTAATTTTTATTAAGCCTTTTGTTTTTTGTTTTTTAAACTCTGGAATGACTGAACCCCTGCTACCCATTACGTTTCCATATCTTACCACACTAAAAAGCTTATTTTTTTTACCAACAATATTATTTGCAGATATAAAAAGTTTGTCTGAACAAAGTTTTGTAGCTCCATATAAATTTACTGGAGATACAGCTTTATCAGTGGATAATGCTACAACCTTTTTAACATTCGATGAGTCTAGGCATGCTTCTATAATATTTTGAGCTCCAATAATATTAGTTTTAATTACTTCAAATGGATTATACTCTGCAGCCTCTACCTGTTTAAGCGCAGCTGCATGTATTACATAATCAACTTCTTCAAGGGCTCTTTTAAGTCTATCTAAATCACGTACATCACCAATGAAGTATCTCAGAAAAGGATAATCCTTTTCACTAAAAACATTAGCCATTTCAAATTGTTTTAGTTCATCTCTACTAAAAATAATTATTTTTTTAAAGCCTTTATAATTATCTATTAGATATTTGATAAAGCTTTTACCAAATGAACCTGTTCCACCTGTTATTAAGATTGATTTATTTTTAAACATTTTCAAACTATTGAACACTATATTTATTTTATTTTTAGTAAAGCCATTTTATTTTTATTGAAGACTCCTCTCTTGAAGACTTGCTATATCTGCTAATTTTTTTTTATTTACTATTCTCATAGATTTTAATATTTTTTCTATATATCACAATTTTTTGATTTAATGTAAATAAAACTTAATAAAATGAGTAAAGAAAATAAATTCAAAAATAAGTTCTTAATAATTATGTACCACCAAATTATTAAAAGTAAAAAATATTTTAATGGTATAAAATTGGTTAGTTTCAAAAAACAAATATTATATTTCAAAAAAAACTATAATATTCTGACCCCATCCGAATTCTATAAAAAATTAAAAACAAAAAAATTCAAAAAAAGTGACTGTATATTAACTTTCGACGATGGATATAGATCACAGTACAAATATGCATATAAAATCCTGAATAAATATAATTTAAAGGGTTTTTTTTTTCCAATGGTGCTTTCACCAAAAAAGAAAGGTTTGCATTTAGTAAATAAAATTCATCTTATTTTGAAATTTAATAAAAATAAAAATCAATTACTTGACTATATAAAAAATTATGTAAAAAACGAGGATTACCAGGTTTTTTTAGGACTACAAAATAAAATAAAAAAAATTGAAACAAGTGGTTTTTATGACTCAAAGATTGAAATAATTATTAAAAGATTACTTCAAAGAGAACTGCCAATATATTTGAGTGAGAATATTTGTAATAAATTATTCAAAAAAACTAAAATTAATCGAGAAATAATTAAAAAATTCTATATTTCAAATAATGAATTAAAAAAGATGAGTAAAGATGGACATGAAATTGGTGCTCATACTCTTGATCATCCCTGGTTATCAAAATTAAATGAAAATTCGCAAATCCAAGAAATTAATAAATCAGTAATTAAACTTAAAAAGATGGGCCTTATAAAAAAAAACTGGTCATTTTGTTATCCGTACGGGGATTACAATAGATTAACTTTGAAAATTTTAAAAAAATTGAATTGTTCTGCAGCATTTAAGATTGGGAACAAACCAAACAATCTGAAAAACTTAAAAAAATTTGAACTAAACCGAGTTGATTGTAATGTTTTTAAATAATTTAGTTGGGTCTATCTTGATCACAATCCCTCCTGACAAAAAAGGATTGAAAAACTTGTCAAATGTTTGAAAAGCGAATCTAATTTTTATGTTTTTTTTTATGAAAGGTTCAAAGTAATTAGGAGCAACCTCCTTTTTTTTAACTTACCCCAAATATTATCATAGTTAAATAAATACGAGGAGATAGTTATTAAAATTTTTTTGATCATTCTTTTTTGATTAATAAAAATAACTAATGATCATTATATTTAATTACTCTCCCAAATTGGTTTTCTCAATTTCCAGTCGTTACCGACTTTTTCCCATAAATGATCTGGTCTAGATCTATCAATAACTTCTTTAAATTCCTTATCATTTATTTGCATGTAATCTAAAAAATCATTGTAATATTTGCTAGGAAACTCTGAGTCAAATCTTTTAACAAGAGAAATACCTTCATCTCTATTAATTACACCGGCTCTAATTTCTTGCTCTGAGGCTGCTGTTGCTCGGCCCATCCCAAATTTAATATAATAAGTGTAAAAGTGAAGATAATCTATTTTATCATCCATGGAGGAATATTTATCATAACTACCCTGAATTCTCTCTTTTTGAGGAGTAAATTTTGAATTATTTATTGCATAATAATAATTATCGTGAAAATTCCATTTTTTATAGTAACTATAGTAATGAAACTCTATTTTGTTAGAATTAAAAACTTCTGTCTCTATTGGTAGATAATCATCTATGTCCTCTATAGTAAAATTATATTTTTTTAAAATTTCTTTTAACTGTACGCCACCTAAAAATAAATCATTATAATCAATTTTGTCATGGGTAAATCGATTTATATTCATTGATGGTTTGTCCCATCTCTCTAAATCTGATCCAAATTCCGCGTCATGTTCTCCAAACATAACCAGCTGAATATTTTTTTTTTGTGCAATTTTTGGTGCGAAATTTTTTTGTCCTATTATAAAAGGTTGGAAAGGGTGACATAGATTCAAAAATGACAATTTGGTTAAAATTCTATGTAATTCTTTGTTTACCTTATTAAATTCAATCTTAAAACCTATGTCTATCCATGCTTTTAAATTCTTTTTACCAATTTCTGTAATCATTGTTGGGGACCAAGAACATAATAAGGGATTCATTTTATATTTATTTTTGAGCTGATGAGCTACAAGTATACTATCTTTACCACCACTGCCTGGGACCAAAACATCAAATTCTCCATTGTTTTTTCTAAATTTATCACATAAATCTAAAAGTTCTTTTTCACGATCGTTCCAATTAATTTTATTATTTTTAATATGATTATAAGTGCATCCGCCACATAAACCTTTTTCGTCAAATATGACAAATTTTTTTTTTTGATTTTGATTTTGTAAGAACTCCTGTGTAACTGCTGGTCTTTGATTGCTACGAGTACACTCCTTACAATATTTCACATCTAAAGGTAAGCCGTATTTGCCAGTTTCCATCTCTATAACTTTAAAAAATTTTGAATAATTTTGAGACCACTTTCCTTACTTTTTTCTATGTGAAATTGAACTCCAAAAATATGGCCTTTGGCAATTATTGATGTGTAAAAAGTATCAAAATATTTTACGTTAGCAATATCATTTTTAGAAGTCTCTACAGCGTAACTATGCATAAAATAAAATAAATCTTTTTCATTTATATTTTTAGTTAAATCACTTTTTTTTAAAACGTTAATATTATTATATCCAATAATTGGAAGCTTTTTTGAAGTTTTAATCTTTACAATATTACAATCAAATATATTTAATCCCTCATTTATTCCATTCTCTTCACTTTTTTTGCCTAAAACCTGCATACCTATACAAATCCCTAAGGTGGGTTTTTTTTCAACATTAGCTAATAAATCCTCAAATATATCTTTATTATTTAAATTTTTCTTAAATTCGGAAAAAGAACCAACTCCAGGTATCAATATTTTATCTATATTTTTAAAATCATTCCTATTTTCAATAAATTTAATCGAAGCTCCACAATATTCAAAAGAATTTTTAAGACTTAATATATTTCCACAATTTTCTAGTTTTAATATTCCAATTTTATTTATCATTATATTTTTCAAGAAGTTTTTTGATCTTATCAATTATTGAGAAATCGTCATAAATTAAAGACGATAAACAAATGGCTTCGGGTTTTATCATTTGAATTATTTTCTCAACATCTTTTAAAGAACCTGCTCCTGAACCTATAATTACAGGGACAGAACAAATTTTAAAAATTTTATCATATAGCTCAATGTCATACCCCCTTTTAGTTCCATCTTTGTCTACAGATTGAATAAATAATTCTCCTGCACCTAAGTCTTGAACTATTTTAATCCAATCATCAACTTTTACATTGGAATTAATCCTACCGTTGTCAGAAAAACAATACCAATTGCTATCTATTTTTTTGGACTCAATATTGATAACTACACTTTGAGAGCCATATTTTTTAGCAATTGTATTTATTAAATTTTTATTCGTTTGCAACGCATACGTATTTATGCTTATTTTATCTGCACCATTCTCAAAAAAATTATTACAATCATCAATTGATCTTATTCCACCGCCCACCGTTGCAGGAACAAATATATTTTGTAAATTTTCTTTTAATAAATTCAGATCCAATTTTCTTTGATATAAACTAGCAACTAAATCTAAATAAATAATTTCGTCAATTTCGTGTTTACAAATTTCTTGTATAACTTTTTTTGAATTGCCAATTTTTTTTAATCCTTCAAAATAAATTGGTTTTACTATATTTTGATTTTTAATTTCAACTTTTGCAATTAATCTTGTATTCATGTAATTAAAAAGTATAAATACTTTAAAATCATGAAAAATCAAAGAATATTAAAAACCAAAAAAAAAGTATACGTTGGATTGGCAGCCGATATCTTGCACCAAGGACACATTAATATTCTTGAAATAGCAAATAAATTTGGAGATGTAACCGTTGGTCTTTTGACCGATAAAGCCATCTCTTCATATAAAAATTTACCTTATTTAACGTTCGAACAGAGAAAAGTAATTTTGCAAAATTTAAAATATGTTAAAAATGTTATTCCTCAAAATACTCTGGATTATAGAAATAATCTTAATCTACTTAAACCTGATTATGTGGTCCATGGAGATGACTGGAAAAAAGGAATACAAAAAAAAACTAGGGACCAAGTAATCAATACTTTAAAAAAATGGAAAGGAAAATTAGTAGAGCCTAAATATACTAAAAATATTTCCTCCACTTTAATTAAAAAAGAAATTACTCCAAAAGGATATTTAGTGGAGAATAGAAGATCACTATTAAAAAGATTAATTAATTCCAAAGACTTAGTAAGAGTGATTGAATGTCATAGTCCTCTAACAGGTATAATGATAGAGGAAACAAAAATATTAAAAGAAAATAAATCTTATGAATTTGATGCACTTTGGTCTTCTAGTTTGACTGACTCAGCTCTTAGAGGAAAGCCAGATAATCAAACTGTTGATTATTCAACAAGATTAAATTGGATTAGTGAAATTATGGATGTAACTAATAAGCCAATTATTTTTGATGGTGACAATGGAGGTAGAATTGAACACTTACCTTTTCTAGTAAAATCATTAGAAAGATTGGGAGTTTCAGCAATTGTAATTGAGGATAAAAAAGGTTTAAAAAAAAATTCATTGTTTAAAAAACAAAATATAAATTCTCAAGAAAGTATTAAAAATTTTTCTAAAAAAATTAAGATAGTAAAATCAACACGGATTTCAAATAATTTTTTAATTGTAGCTAGAATAGAAAGTTTAATTTTAGGAAAAAGTAACACTGACGCAATAAAAAGAGCTAAGGCTTATGTAAAATCAGGAGCTGACGCAATATTAATTCACAGTAAGGAAAATAATCCAAAACAAATATTCAAATTTGCTAAGGAATTTAATAAATATGCTTATTCTAAACCTTTAATAGTAGTACCGTCAACTTATTCAAAGGTAAAAGAGACAGAATTAAAAAAAAATGGCATTAAAATTGTGATTTATGCTAACCATCTTTTGAGATCATCTTACCCAGCGATGCAAAATACTTTAAAAGAAATATTACACAACCAAAGATCTTTCGATTCTGAAAAAAAGATAATTTCTATAAAAAAAATAATTAATTTAATAAAATAAAAAATTACTTCTTATACAATACTGCCAAAGAACCACCAGGATGTTCCGTGTATATTAATTCCGTATTTTCTGTGGAGTTTATTATTTCTTTTATTTCATCATCTGTGAAATAATAACTATTTTTGAATTCTTTATTATGTTTAACTTGATTAAAAAAGCTTTCTACTGTCAGTAATGAGTCTCTTGATAAGATTTCATAACCATTGTCTAAATTAAAATCTATCTCTGCTTGTCTTTCCTTATCATTTATTACAAAATCTTCCAAAATATACATACCACCAGGTTTTACTAACGGATAAAAATTTTTAATGTTCTTAAAAAACGCTTCAAAATTATGATTTGAGTCGTCTATTATAACATCAAAAGTAATA
>Ga0163109_10000277_pt1 | contig 41726 bp, 45 predicted proteins | sample CRUFie1St13metaG_FD_108704 | JGI IMG/M metagenome (GOLD analysis project Ga0163109, IMG submission 108704) | Marine microbial communities from the Costa Rica Dome - CRUD Field 142mm St13 metaG | ecosystem: Environmental > Aquatic > Marine > Oceanic > Photic zone | place: Costa Rica: the Eastern...
GGATAAAGGGGTGAAAAATGAAAAGGGCGACATGTGCTATTGTGGCGACGAGGGGGATAGAGGTGTGAGTGATAAGGGCGACAAGGGCGACAGTGGTGATAAGGGGGATAAAGGTGTGAAAAGTGAAAAGGGCGACAAGGGCGACAGTGGCGACAAGGGAGATAAAGGTGTGAAAAGTAACGCAAAGGGCGACAAGGGAGAAACGGGCGACAAGGGCGACAATGGCGATAAGGGAGATAAAGGCGACAATGGCGATAAGGGAGACAAAGGTGTAAAAAGTGATGCAAAGGGCGACAAGGGCGAAACGGGCGAAACGGGCGAAAGGGGTGACAAGGGAGACAAAGGCGACAATGGCGATAAGGGCGACAATGGCGATAAGGGAGATAAAGGTGTAACGGGTGACAAGGGAGATAAAGGTGACAAAAGTGATGTAAAGGGTGAAAAGGGTCAAATGGGCGGAACAAGGGGTGATGATGGTGAGTATAAAACCGTACAAGATATATTATACGAGTTGGGATCAACTATTACATTTATAAGTGGAAATCCATCATTGGAATTAGACGGAAACCCATTGAAATTAAAATTTCAAAATGATACGAGTAATCCCATAATGCTTAATATGAAGGAAAATAAATATGGTCAAGCAAGACTATATAATTCGACGTCTTTGTCAAAGGAACAATTAATAATTCGCCAAAAAAAAGAGAAAGGAGAAAATAACCTTGCAAATGATGAAATGTCTCAGCAATTGATAGGAGCTGAAGAGATGAGAGCTATGCTTTTAGATTCGGAAAAGAATTCTTCTTTAATGAAATATTCTGACGAACCAGAGAAGAAATTTTCCGCATTTCTTGATATATTCAAAAGATCGTACCTCCTTACGACTAACCTCTTTATGCCTAGTATTTCAGAAGATCTGAACAAGTCTTTATTACAACGTGATGAAAAAGATGTCATTGTGATACTACAAAATATAGATTTACAATATTTAGAAACTACAGGGGCTGAAAGATTAACGTCTTTTGAATCAGGTATGCTTTATTCCGAAGGTCAATCCGATTTCCGATTATCCGTGTATTACGTCTCTAATATTCTCCCTTTTAACAATCTTGTAGGGGGTCAAGATGTTGATTATAACAATCTTTATTATCGTTATTGTACTCATGTAAGGGATGAACTTGGAAATGAAATCAAGCTCAGAAAGAGAAATGGAAGTGCAATTAATTATCTAGAGTTTACTAGTAGAAACCTCTTATATAAAAATAAAAAATATGAGCTGCTGTTCAAAGAAAGATCATCTATTTTCCCTAAAGCAATTGAACTTGAAGATTTAGAATTTAGCGACAGTTCAGACGATGAGGGCCAATATATATATTCTTATGAAAACAAGATGATGAATAAAATACACATATTACCAAATGCAGATTATAGTATAGATCAAAAAAGTTTTAAATCAAGTTTTGATGACACATTTTCAGATATTAATAATAATTCTGATCCAGCTATTTCCCAAGTATATGGGGCGTCTGCAGTTAATTATCAAGGAATATTTTTTGATGAATTGTTACTTCGAAAGACTGTTAATTATGATTACAAAAGGGTTCATCTTGCACATCATTATAGAGTGGAAGTAGATCATTCTCAAGTTAGTCATCTGTACCAATACAATTCGAAAAAACGCCGAATAAATATACTTGCATGGTCTGCTTCGGTATTTATGGGGAAAAAAATAGTAAAATGCGAAATGATTGAAGATGTCCGTCCCGCTGACGAATCACAAATATATGTACGTGTACAACAGTCCAGATCCCACGATTTATTTTCTGAAAGTGTTAAACTTTTCAACCTATTAGAATCACAAGGCCCATATAAAGTATTTGGTAATAATAAGATTAAAATTCCAATTGTTGAAAATCAGGAAGATTTGTCTATATTCAAAATACACGAGAGGCTTTATGTAATTGATTCAGATACAAGTGGAATTATTTTTGAAATAAATGAAGATACGAATGAAATATATGTGGTAGATGCGGGCAATCCCTCTGATTGGACCGATAAGTCTGTTTATACTTTATACAACTACTATTCTCAAGAATACGAAGATTATCTTCCCTCTACCTTGTTGCCTAAAACAGGTGATTGTAAGTTGGAACCTGACTCTAATACTCATTTTTATATCGAATTGGATGTTGTAAAACACAGAGAAAGTGGTAGCAGCTGGGAAACCCCACCTGATGACCCACATAGAGATTTTACATGGTTTTCACGTAAAGTATATAGACCTACATTCAATATGTCAATTATAGATTCTGAAATGTATAGTGGTATAGATGAACATAGAGACGATATCCATGACATAGCAAATCCTTTAAAAAATGAATATTTCTTCTCCAAAAGAATTCATGAACCTATAAATCAAGTAGATATTGCGAGTGGAAAAACATTAGATTTAGAAGATATAGTTTTTGATGGAGAAACAATCGAAATAAAACCAATTATAGACGACTGGAATATTTATAAAGTAGACATAGAATATGATTTGTTTACACCTAATGAATTGAAATTTACATCATTTCCAAATCTTACTTATTTATATTCCGGAGATTCTTCTGGAGATGTACAATTTGATATTGTACAATTTTATCATCTTAAGAAAGGAGGTACAAAGGAATATTCAAATACAAGCAATGATGAATTTGTTATTGCAAATGAAACTACTGCATCTATACCACTTTCAGCACAAGTTAAAATTCACTTGACAGGTAAATATCGTGGATTAGTGTGGAGTCATGAAGAACTTTTTCAAGGTGATACTTTAATAATATCTAGCCATAAATCCTTGCATCCTGACGCTTTTCCTGTTGAGCGGCCGGCTACAGTTCTAGGTCGTAGTATATATTATACTACTTTACAATGGTATCTTATACGATTTGAAAACTATGATGACAATGATGATTTCTGGTCTGGCAGTTCTTACACAGCACGCTCAGTAGGCGGAACGCCCCTTAGTATTGATGTCTTATCTGTCAATTATGAAATAGATGTACAATTTCATGAACAAGTTGAAGTGCCTAGCAGAATTATTGAAAGATATTATCCGTCGCAAAAAATCGATCTTCTTGTTCCTGATGTACCTTATCATGTGACGTTATCACCTAATCAAAATGATGATGATAAATTCGTGAGGAGAGTAGAACCAGCTCTTCCAAGTCCACCAGCTCAATCTCCTCCAGGTCAACCAGCTCAACCTCCACCAACAGCTCCTCCAACAGCTCCAACCTACACAGAACTTACAGATATATACGCAAGGTATGGACCATCTTATATAGAAGGTACGAATAGAAGAGTAGGAACATTCCACAACATATCTGTAGGTGGTCGTATATTTCTTAAGGAAGGAGAAGATAAAATAGAATTAGTTTTTAATAGTGGGTTAGTAACATCATCAACCCCTTTTTTTGTAGAGTATATTTTTAAAGTAGAAGATGATCAAGGTCGTAACAAAGCCTATCTGGAAATAAGTTCGAATAATCATATTGACTTATATAACACATTATATACTAAATGTCTTGTAAGACACGGGAGTAGTACTACTGAAGTAGATTTTAATTTAATTATCGTATTAGTTGATTTTTACACAACCCAATTTCATTTAGGTGAAATTGAATTTGAAGATGTTAGAAGGTATAGTCACCCAATTGATACTAATACGTTCTATCTTAGTGAACAGACTAAATTGAATGCCCAAATTTCACATTGGAAATATCTTAAGAGTGTCTATGAAAGAGAATTATCAACAAATTGTCAAAGTTTTAATGAAATCTATACTGATCTTATTGAAGAAAAATTTTCATGGATAATTCCAAAACCTGATACTATAATGTTTAAAAGCACACTTAAATTCCTTGATTTACAAACCGATTCAAATTTCAAAATTATGAGGGAAGGAGAAGAAGATCAAACAGGAGAAGGTGAATCCTATGTTATTGCATGGGATCAAACGACTTACAATCAATGGACATTGGCCACAGATGACCCCATTTTGGAATCTGAATTTATCGCAAACTGCTCCTATGATTCTACAAAAAGAAAGGAATCAGACGTACATAGTGATGTAAAAGTCTTTAGGCCGCTGGATTTTTTCGAAGAGCTTAAAGGCATTAGTCCTCATGAGTCCTCATGACTAATCGGGAAAAATAGATTCGTCGTCAAAAGGTGAGTATTCTTGATCATTACGTACATGGGACACGTACTCTTTATCATTACGTATTTGGGGCACGTATGGTGCAGCTCTTTTCCCTTTACTGTTACCTTTACCTTTTCCTTTACCTTTACTCTGTTCTTTTTGTCGTGGTTCGGGTGCCACTTTAAATATTCTCTTATCTATTTCATCAAGTATTTTAGTCAAACATATGATTTGCTCATTAGCCAATTCAGTCATGGCACACCCAAATGTCTTATCAAATCTACTGTCTACCTCTAAATTAATAAATTCCTCACAATTATACCCATCCTTGAAATTGGTTAATATAAATTGAAGATTCGCTAATAAATCTATTCTCTTTTCGTCCATGAGCATCAGATCAATTCCTACAAGATATTTCTCGGAATTGGTTGCCCTGGATGATCGTGGTTTTATTATCTTTACTTGATTGAACATTTTGGAAAATAAGAATACCACGGAACGAGAAAATTTTGTAAACGTGTCAAAAATTTTGATTACAAATTTACCGTGACGTTTTAAACATTCTAAACCTGTGATTATCTCGGACAGTATTATTTTTTGCGCGTAAACCTCCTGGTGATCTTCTTGATGGTACTCCAAGCTCGGGGCGCCATCAGCAACGATAAGATCGACATTGTTCTTTCCATACTTTGCTTCACAAATTGCAGCTACGTCAGATATGACCTCCAGACGGGTCACATCGCCGTCGTCAATAGATGCAATGTCGTACTTATCGTTGTTTTCTAGATCGGGATAGAATTGCTTTGATTTATCATCTTGACAAATGGTCACACCGACTCCTGTGCAGTCATAGGATTTCAAGAGTAAATCACTCATTGCCCCTGGACCCGCGCAAATGTCGAGAAAACTTGTGCAATCCAAAGATATGTACTGCATTATATCAAACAGTTTTAGAGAAGCTCTACTTTTTAGAATTTTGGGGACCAGAGGTTCCGGGCAAATTTCATTCCTGACAGAAACGTACACGTGATTTAAACCATTATCGTAAATGTACGATATTCTCTCCTTTTGTTTCATAAGATCTTTATATAAAAGACCGCATTTGTCTCTGCCAATGTCATCTGGATCCGTTCTACGGAACCCGCATGCTAATATTTTAAAGTCAAAACTCCTGCTTTGAATCGTGTACATGAGCCTAAGTTATAAAATCTCATATTATTGGATTATTTATTTTTACTTTGTCTGGTTTCGTTATTGTATCATCACTTTTATTTTTTACGATTTTTTCCCCAACCTGTTCTTCAACAATACGTGACGTGTCACTGGGACTTTTAAGTTTAATCTCCCCAAAATCATGATTTTCAATGTAAACTTTTCCAGGCTGCTCAGTTTTTTTACCGTTCCATTTGTACGCCCATGCACTCAAATCAAAATCATCACGCTGTGTTTGGTAGATATTTTGCTCTAGTACAGGTACATCTACTTCGAATGGCGCTGCAGTTTTGTGACTGACGGGATCATAAAATTCTTTATAATGATCACACATTGCGTATTTACGGCCACGGAAGCAATCGACTATTTTATCCATTGACACATTTCTTAAGACAGAGAAATGCCCGTATGCAAGAAGAGACAAAGCCATAATTACAAAGAAGCCTAGTATCATTTCTCAAAGTTTAGATTTTTTATAGCAAAGTAGGGAGACCTACAGCCTCATTATCCCTACGATTGTAATTTGTAGGTTGAATAAAAGGTTTATTATAATGGAGTGTATCATTTCTTAAATTGTTTGTAGTCATTTGCATTCCGCGGACAGGTTGATTTTTGGGTTCATCTGAATATTGTCTCTCCTCGTCCGTCTCTAGATAAGTACCCTGCATTTTATTAGTGGTACTCCTTTCTGGTATATTACGAATCAAATTCAAGTTGACGTCTGCAGGTGAAGATCGCGGTCCGACTAGGATTCGTCCATTGTCCCGGTCGTCCCGATTAGTGACATCCCGAATACTGCCATCCCCTGTGAAGAAAAACTTGTCACTATTTGTGATGTCTTTCATTGGATCCAGGTACTCACCATAAAAACCTTGGCCCATAGTATCAGGAATGTGTATTTCTTTCTTATTGCGAAATTCAGTGTCCCTCCTACTGTTATAATCACCAGTGATATCGTAGAAAGGATTTCCCACATTCCACACCTTGAGGGTGTCACCCACGTCAATTTCCGCTTGTTTACCGGTAATTTTTTCTGGTACATAATTTCCAGTATTACCGTACGGAATTCTGCCTAAATTTTCACCTTGTTTTCTTTTTGTTGTAACTTCTTCAATAGGAATAGGTGGAGCTAGCACATCGGCTGTAGGGGTCGGATCGACCTGCACTACTCTATTACCCGAATCTTTTGATCTATTTGTCATGACTGGTAAGGCAACTGGTCTCATTAATTCATTGATGGGTTTGTATCCTGTCATTACATCACCATGAGAGTAAGATGTCAATTGTCCGTGGGGGTTTGTAAAATTAATTCCATTTATTCCCGTCATTGCATATTCTGATGATGCATTTTGAACAGATTGATTTGTTTTCAGTAGATCCTGAGGTTCCGGATCATATGAATGCACCGTACGGTCTACTTTCTCTGACTTGTACTTAAATTTTTGTCCGTTTCCCACAACGTCGGAAGGAAATGATTCAACTTGAGAGTCATTATTTTCGGTATGTGTAGTACTAAAAACGTAAGGAAATCCGTATAAATCTTTCATATCAACTCCAACATCTCTGCTCATTCTACTAGACTTTGACCCCCATGTAAACATAGCCTTATTATTCTGATTGTAAGGCATCCAGTCCTTTCTAGAAGCAGCCCGTAAAGATTCATCACGGAATTCTTTATTAGTTATGAATGGTACGTTTTTATAACTGCTAAAGGATGGGTACACCCCAGGCACTTCGTTCCCTTCTTTTTCGTACTGTGTGGCAGCTTTAATTGTTTTACCATCAAAAATATTGTACCCTCTAAACATAGCATTGTTTTTATTGATATCATATGTTGATGACATCATCGATTTTAATGACGAATCATTCTTTCCAAAATTTTGAGACAATTGTCTTTTGTCCCCTTCAGCACTCACACACACCAGTTTTCCTGACTCGGTATTATTTTGTAAGTAACCTACGTCACAACTGTCACATTTACCAGTATATGAACGCAGATATCCAGTTTCACATACACAAGCTCCATCATGTTTCTTTTCATTTACCCCACATTCGATTTCATCTGCATCTGTACATCTCTGTCCCGTGAAAGCAGCAAAAAGGAGTAGGCCACCTATACCAGCAGCTATTTCTTCCATTTAATTTAGATAAGAAAATTATTTCATTGTCTTATTTTTGTTTTTTTTTTTTTCTGGGTCTGTAAAAAAGATGGAGTACAATACGTATATAAAGGATCAAGATTTGGACGATGTCATTCAGGGATTACCTGAATGTGTCGTCCACAAAAAAGTTTTGCGGCTTCTCTTCAAACATCAAGTAAAACAGCGTAGTGGAGAATGGTACACTTTTAGAAAATCGTGCTTGACCGCCAGTGACGCTGCGACTGCTCTGGGACTAAATCCCTATAAAAAGCCGTCGGAGCTCATTAAAAGTAAAGCAGGATTTTATGATAGTGTTCCTCCGGACCCTGCAATGGTCGAGGCCACCGAACATGGCATCAAATACGAGGACGAAGCTGCCGCCGCATACGCGGTCCGCTAGCCAGCTGCACAGCCAGCTGCACACCAGCTGCAAAAGGAGCAGCTGTATAGCCAGTTGCACAGGTCCTACGTCCTGACTTGGCGCCGTTTTTTGAATTGGGTTTGATCATGCACGAAAAACACGCGTTTCTCGGAGCAAGCCCCGACAGAATCACGAAGGACGGCATCTTGGTGGAAATAAAGTGTCCGCTTAGACGCACGATCAAGCACGAAGTACCGAGTCACTACATGCCACAACTACAACTATCCATGGAAGTCCGCTGACTACCCTGAATGTTGGCTGTTTTGATAAATAATGTCTGACTCTTTTGTACATTATCTCGGAGGTATTTGACCTTGACGTCGCGCATTTCGTGCAGTACAAGCCGGACGGTGGTGAATTTGATCCACCAATACTAGACGTGGTAGTAGTGGAAAGAGACAGAATGTGGTTTGAAAAGAATTTACCCTTATTTCAAAAATTCATTACAGATTTAGAAGAGTTCAAAATTCAAGCGAAAGATATGCAACCAGAGAAACCACGGATCATCACACACCGCCCACCCAAAAGAAAAATACCAGACGAATTCTTAATATGTGAGTCATGAATATTTAAAAGAATTTTGAGACACGAACTGCAGAAACCTATTGTAGGTTAGTTTTTCTAACAAATGTGACGTGGCAATATTGTCACGATAATGAATTACGTACTCATACAGACTCGTAATATCTTCATAAGCACTATCATGCCACACTATTTTCTCTTCTTCCGTACCTAGATTATGTAATTCAGGGTTTATGAAAGGATTACCATCCTCGTCTATATCGACGGAATAGACGTCGTCTTCTATATTACACTCATTGACGTCATATTCGTCGTACTTACTTTTAGAAGGCATGTCGTCATATAAAAAACAGGAGATATTTTTTTCAGTAAAAAAGCCCCATAAAAATTATCTGTACTAGATTAAAATGGACCCTTCACCACATGTTGTGTTACTTACAATAAGAAAAATTAACGACTACTTAGAATACATGAATCAAGGACAATCTTACATATCTGAATTGTGGGTGTTTAGAACTCTTAAAGAACATATATCTACTTCTCTGGAAGTAGGTCTAATGTTGTCTGATTGTGAATTGTCAGATAGGGTAGCTACGATAGCAATTCGCCGCATTCATGCTAATATAGTGACGGCCACTCGTCATATTAATGAACTACCTGCGAATTTAGCTAGACCTTACGACAATAGTAATGTAAACTTTAGCGAGACAGAAGCGGCTCAAATTATGCCGCGGGGGGAGTTTGCCTTGAGAGAAAGAAAAAATAATGATCAATTACCAGATAGACAATTAAAAATTGATTAATCAATGTCCATGACCGAATTGCTGTAATTCCAAGAAATTGCTTGCACAAAACTATCTGCATAATCATCCTTTTTCTCTTCATTAACAAAAAATGAGTACCAATATCCGTGTCTCTCTGATAGTAAATATTTCTCTGCTATAGCAATTGAAAGTTTCTTGAATTCCTTGCGACTGTACTCATTTTGCAATCCAAGTTCTTGTTTAACTGTAGCAACAACTGTCCCGTGCACAAGCGACGAAGAATCTAACCTAATTTTGGGTGACACAAATATTACTCTTGTGGGAGGTAATTTCAAATCGCTTATAAAAAAAGTCTGCACTACATGTGACAGTACTTTCATTTGAGTATTACGATTTACCTGTTGCTCTATCAGAACGTAATCGAGACATCCAAAATTAAGCATTCGTAATTTTTCTATTGTATCTCTAGTATAATCTGAAATGTTTTTACCACGTAGAGACAGATTCGTCCATTTTTTGATTTCGAATTCCTTCTTATTGAAATCCAAAACACAAAGAGACATATTTTTTAGGCCAATGTCGAAAGATGCAACTCTCATGTATACCTGTGGCTCCATGTAAATCATCAACTTGAGCCTTTTCATCAAAAAATTTTCTTTTATTTTGTATATGTATGCCTAATTTTAATCATAGTGCGATCGCATTGAAGGGTGGCAAAATCATTGCAACGGGGGAAAATGGTTATAAAGGAAGACAATTTTCACACTCGTTCTGCACAACCCATGCTGAAGTTAATTGTATACAGAACATCAAAAAAATCAAGTACAGAAAGAGAAGATACGTCACCATATGGTCCTTTTTTGAAGGGGAGTATATGAAGAAAAGTAAACCTTGCTATAATTGTTGTAAATCACTCTTAGAGTTCGGTATACGTAAGATTGGGTATTTTGATGGCCAATCATGGATTGAAGAAAATATAACAGACGTAATAAACACCGCGATCATATCCAGCGGGGATAGAAAAAGGTAGTTAGATAAAAACAAATATAAAAAAATATAAGAATTAATATATTATGAATTACACTGCGAGACAGGCGTACAATGTTTCCACGCAAGTAGTGACGAATTTTGAAGCTGTTTATTCTCATATATGCTTTCAATGTATGGAGAGCATACAAAGATTTTCAGAGTTTCATTTCACTCATTGCACTTTTTCTATACCCTTGTACGTAGTGGGATACGCTGTATACGATAGCAATCTGGTAAGGAAGAGATTAAAAAAACATCTTCGTTCACTTGAGTACAAAGTAAAAAGATGCAAAGATGAATCAAATACTATCATAATATCATGGTCGCACGTAAGTAAAAGTATATTAAACAGATAGGGTGTCATTTTACACATCATCTCATGTTATAGTGTCCCCAACTACACCCTCTACCAGGCCCAATGTATGTGCTTCCAAGTTCTTTAATTGCTCCTTGTTCTCTTTTATTTTTCCATGCTTTACTGGGACCAATATTCCAATTTTTCACCCAATCTGTTCTACCCATTGTATCATCCAAAATTACAATTGTTTCTTCGTGAGCAAGGTTGTGACAGTTTTCAAGATCACTAATCACGTCTTCGTACGCATGTCCACCGTCTATGTAAATCAAATCAAATTTGATTTTGTTATTGTTCCAAAACAGAGGGACAGTTTTTTTGCTATCACCCCTAATTAATTTGTGTCTCCCTTGGTAAAATTCATCGATTATTTTTTCCCCTATTTCGACGTAATTATGTACTCCCAGATCAAAACTCACCAAATTTATGTTTTCATTCGAAGATAAGATTAAATCTGCAGAGTGTCCAGCATTAAAACCAATTTGCAGTACATTCTTAATGCACTTTGCGAAAACCAGTTCTTTCAGTAATTTGCACATTTCTGGACTTTCTCCTACGTGTCCTTCAATTTCTCCTTCAAATTTAAGATCAAATTTTCTTTGAAATCTATCTAGATTTGGTACAGTAGCTAGAATTCGTAATCGGTCATCTTCTTTTGCTCGATCGTGGTTGATTTGATGACAGTTCAAGGGTGATGAATTCTCGTAATTCTGTGTCAATGATTTGTAAGGACCACTGTGTTTTTCAGTGTGTACAAATAATATGTTTTCTGCTAATTCAACCTTAATATCTAATCTATACATTATTTGGTGCATATATAAATCCACTTGACTATCAATGGGTCTTGAATACCGCAGTAGAATTTCAGACGCAAGTGGATTTATTAGGTAGGCTGCTGCCCCGTACATCATATTACCCATACGATTATAATACAAAAATTTTATTCGTGGTATGTCGTGTTTCGAATAAAACCAGCCATGAATTTCCTCGTACAATTTTGTAAGATTTTCGCCAATGGAGACGTCGTCTTCCAAAATTAGCTGTGGTTTTCCCATACGAACGACTTCTTTCCACGCGTTCTCGTGGCTCATATAACAACCAATTGACCCAGCTGTATTAAGTGTTCTGTGGTCAAATTTGTGGAAATCCCAGTCATAAAATGCTCTGGTTGACAAGTATTGTTTAGGATTTTCAAGTTCCATTCCATCAATTGCGTTATGAAGTTTTATAGTTTTCATGCCCTCATCAATGATTCTACCGTTTGCTCTTGGAATAGTAATTAGTATCGCTGGAGGTATATCAGAAACGAGCCATGCATTGTGTATTTCCGTGTCCTTTTCTTCCCCTCCTCTCTGCCAGCTTAATTTTGACCTAGAGTGGTAAGTTAATAAGGGTGAATCTATAGTATATAATTCCTGCACGTCTTTTCTTGGATGTACTCCACGCAAGGCCGGTATTAACTCGTCGAAAGGTATTGCGTCCTTTGTCCTGTCAAGCTTCTTTATTTTGTCGATGCCGCTTCGATTATAAAGTATACAATGTGCTTGGTACGTGAATTTATATTGAATCAAATGAGCACTAACGTCGTCCTTAACACCGTCCATTGAAATTGCACCGAAATCAAGTGAGTCCCATTTTTTTCCTTGCAATTCCTGTAGACAAATATCCATTGAATATAAAAAGTCGGATTTGAAATCGGCGTCGTCCTCCAAAACGAGCAAAAAATCACAATTTGAATTTTGTATAGCAGACAAATGACTGTAGAAACAACCAATCTCGCCTGTCTTCATTTCTCTACACCAGTATTTTGTAATGCTTTCGCATCTAATACCATAATCTTCGTTGGTTTTCCACGATGAATAGGGTGTCGCACCATCGCCCTCGTTTGCGACCACGACGTCAACTCCAACCTCCCAATTTGGTGGTATATCTAATCTCTCAATAGAGACCATGCATCTTTTTAGTTTTTCTTTGCGCCTTTTCAAATTTATGATTTTGATGATAAGTTTGATTGGCATGGCTGTGTATTTTTCTTTCAGGGTATTTTTCATTTTAATTAGTCGAGAATTTTTTTTGTGTGAGAATTTCAATTTTTAATTTACGCACCAGTAGAAATGAGATTGGATGAAGCCACAAAGATATTGGTTGATACAAACCCCGACAACGGTAGATTGGGAAACCAAATACTAACAATGATTCTTGGAATTAGTTTGTGCATCGAAAATGATATAAGTACACTTAAATTGAGCCATGTGCCTCTTTATTGTACTGAAGACATCATTTGCGTCAATTCTGATAGGGGTTTTGACGATGAAAACGAAAAAATTTATAAAATGGATTATTTTTGGAAGTTTCCGAATTTTTTTAATTTTGGGTTAGAGAAAAATAAAAAAGAAATAAAGAAGATTTTGAATGAAAAATTTCGTTTTCCAGTGACGAAGCGCTCCCCCGAAAGTACATTGCATATACACATCAGGTCTGGTGATATAATGGAACCAAACAAAGGTTGCGGAATGGTACAACCACCATGTATTTACTACGAAAGTGAAATAATGAAAAAAAAATGGGAGAAAATTGTTATTATATGTGAAGACACACTCAATCCCTGCATAAAATATTTGACTGATAAATATGATAAGGTGTCGTATTTCGGGGTAAACTCGCTAGAAAAGGATATTGAGGAACTTTTGTCTGCTACACATATAATGATAGGAAGTGGGACCTTTATACCATCCTTAAGTTTATTCATGCCACATCTGGAACAGATACACTACCCAGATGACGGTATTTTTTATCCTTCTGTAAGAATGCATTATGTAATGGAAACTTTCCATGGTGCGAAATGTATTAAACACACGCATTACAAGGAATATTACAGACAACTTCAAATGAATGGAGGATGGAATTTCGACGAAAAAACGAAAACACTCATGATGAACTTCAGACCAATGAATCGAGATATATTGGTCATCGGACCAGGTGGCTGTGGACAGACATTTTTCATGCAATTTTTAGAAAAATCATTTAGGATAAATAATTTTAATGATGAAGATGGATTAAAACATATTTCGGCGCCAGGGAAATTGACAGATGAAGAGAAAAAGTGTAAGATTATCTATGTTTACAATGCATCATTCGATGCAATTTGTAGTCACTATCGAAGGGGATGGGCAAATATACAAGCTGAAAAAATAAATGGGGGAAAAAGTAGTATAAGTAGTTCGGTCGATTCTTTTTTTATGTCAACTGAAGTTGATCAAGTGGACCATTTTGGATACAAAAATCATTTTCTTCGCTTTGCGAATGAAAAAAACATATATTTTCTTAATCTTAATTGTTTTGATAAAGATGGCTTGTCTAAGTTTTTGAATTGTGAAAAATGTATATTTGACGATTTAAAATTAGATTTAAAAAAAAGACATAATTATGATCATCTTAAAATTAAATACCCGTTATCATATAAAATGTATACCGATATTGACAATTATATTAACAATTATATTAACAATAAACAACAAGAAAATGGTAATTTCACGGAAACTGTACTCATAGCTGACGACGACCAGACGAATGGCTCTAGTAACGACGGTTTTTAACTCTAGTTTAGTAAGTCTTTAGTCGGCGTTTCAAACATCGTCTTTAGGCGGCGTTTCAAAATGTACTTTATTCTGCTAAGGCCACCCTCGTCTTCTACTGCCTGTATTTCCCTGTTATTTAATATCCATCCAATATACGATGGATCAGATTTGCAAACTTCTTCAAGTGATTTTCCGGAATATTTACCCACTGCGAATTCCTCTTTGCCATCATGTTCCATGTTCACCGGTAAAGCAATGGTATGGAGCCTGGATTTTTTTACACTCATAACACATTTCTAATGGTTTTTGGTATGATGAAAATTCCTTTTTCATCTTTTTCAGATTTCCCCTTATTATATCTTTAGCCTTCAGCTCGAAAAAAAAACCATCAAATTTACTTGACAATTTATCGATTTCTGCTTTGTTTTTGGGATTAGTGTGTTCAACTTCAATTACTCCTACCGGAACACCGTCTTTATAAAGCAAGACATCTGGAATCATACCCAGTTCTTTTTGTAAAGATCTATCTTCAAGCACACAATTTAGATTTTCATATACGATCACATTATTTTGCTTTAAAATTTCGTAAAACGTTCCACCGTACCATTTGATTTCTTTGACACTCCCTAATGGGCCCATTTTATGTGCACCACAATGACCGTAACACATTTTTACAATCATGCATCGCTTAAAAAATATACATTGTTGTATCTCATTTTGTATGATTTCCTTTGCAATGTTATGTTCGTAACTTTCGCCTCCGCTACAATATGTTTGTGATTTGTGTGCCCAATGGTGGCGATATTTATTTCCTAATCTGGGCCACAATTTTTCATTACATTCTACACAAGTCCATTCAACAGATTTACTAATTTTCGAAACAGGTATTATTTTCCCCATTTGGTCCTTTGCCACCTCTACTTTCACTTCTTTCATTTTTTTTTTTTTTGTATTGCGAAATTTTTATTGTGATTTATTCCGCGCGCGATGTTTAAAAATGTGGTTTATGATCTACTATGAAAATTAGTGGTATATAATTTTGGTCTAATGTCATCCGCTCTATTCCTCTTAAATATGACTGTTTTTGTAATTTCCCTTTGTTATTTCTTACTCTCGGTAAACTGTCAATTATATTTTCAAATTCTTCAGTGTACTTGTCAGACACAATGAAAAAACTAGAATCTAATGTGTTTAATTTAATGGCGATTTCTTCGGGAAATTTCATAATATTTTGATCGCCTATCAGATATGCTCCTTGTGCAAGTTGGGTATGATTATTAGCGAATTCTTCTTCAATTTCAAAATACAATTGTGGTGCTTTTCTTCCAATTTGGAATATTTGGTAAACTTCTTTTGGCATTTGATAACATATATATTTTTTTTTTTTGCTCGAGGTTGATCCGATGGCCCGCGACTATATATTTTTAGATTTATAATTCAACACCTGAAATGATTTCGGCACCTTGTACGATGAATCAAGGCGATATAAATTACTCATATCAATTCTTTCTAGTCGGCCTTTTGAATTTCTGCGCCAAGATATTTTCAATGGGCTTTGGTTTACAAGGATTCTGTAATTATGTACGTCTATTGTACGCAATGCATTTTTGAGCTGTAATTCTATTCCTTTGGTACCTTGATTGGTATGAAAAGTGAGGGTTACGCATTTTGACATACTTAAGCCTGTGTCGAGTGTCGAGCATTAGCTTTTAAAAAAATAGAAGCTTACTTTATATGGAACCTGTCAAGATTTTACTTATCGCCATATTGCTATTTGCTTTATTTCATATTTTCAAGCCTTTACCTGAATGTGAATTCGACGATGATGATTTTGTAAAGAATAATCCATGTGTATGCAATGGTGACAAAGTCAAAACAGAAATTGAAGACGATGAAGGTGAGACACGATATCAATGTATCAAGCCACCGCCATCGCCTTGTGACCTTTCTTGTCAATGTGAAAAAATAGAGAAAAAAGAGGATTGTAATGATAAGTGCAAGTGGAATGATAATGAGTTATGTGTTCCCAAAGAAGAAGAAGAAACAGAGAATCAAGGGGATCCAGAGAATCAAGGGGGTACACAGAATCAAGGGGGTACACAGAATCAAGGGGGTACACAGAATCAAGGGGGTACACAGAATCAAGGGGGTACAGATGATAATCAGGGTTTATATTCATGGAACCCTGGAATAGCCGTAATGTGTAGTTCAAATGACGTTGGCCGAGGAGAAGATGCGGTTTACAGAACAATGGAAGAAAATGTACTTTCATGGTATCCTAACAAAACTGTCGCCAATAGTTGGGATTCGGATTGGAGGGATAATATTAAAATCAATTGTAATGGGTTATCACTGGGAGAAGATATGGGTGAGAAACCCCCTGAAAATACTGTCGTCAAGTGTACTAGGCAACAACCTTTCGGAGATCAAAATGCAAGATTTTTGTATAAGGATGGAAAATTGAAATATATTGCTACCCAAGAAGAGCTAGGAAAACATGCTGAAGATGGTCGCAACACACAAGAATTTAGTTGTCATGGACTTGATTTTGATGAAACAACTAATCCCTGTCACCAGAAAGATGCTACAAGTTACTGTAGTGAAAGGGGTTTTTTTAATTGTCATGATTATGTACAAGGTTGTCCTGAGTGTGAATACAGAATTACTGGTTGTATTCCTAAAAGTTAGTTCTATACCTAAATGCCGATAAAGATGCTGAATTACTGTAAGGAAAGATACTTGTACAAAGGAAGTTGTCCTTAAGTGTATTCCCCTCCAAAAATAATATCTTGTAATATAATACAAGAATGTCCAGAAAAGAGTTTTTGAAACAAGTAAGACTACTGCACCCGGATAAAGGAGGTAATAAAGAAGATTTTCAGAAATATATGGCTGACAGAAGAACGGATATCTTCAATCAAGAAGACGTTTTTTGTACAAGAAACAATATAGATAGAAACGATGAGTTTTCTATGATTTTTGAAAGAATTGAAGAAGGAGTTAAAATAATTGAAAAAGTTACATATAAGAAAGACAATAGCATAGAAAGAATTATATTAGAAAAAATAGTACTAAGCTGACGTAGTAATTTCATGCAAAACTGAACCGTCTGTGCCTTTAAGCTTTGCTGTAAGAGTATAGGTGGCAGGAAGGTCAATAGGTGTGGAGCCGGATGTTGTTGTTGTTTGGGTGAATGCTGTTTCTGTACCCCCATCAAGTGAATACACCAAACTGGTATATGCACCCACAAAATTGACTTGATATGTACTAGATGATTGTAGGGGCCACTCAATAATTCTCCCCACCCTCGTGTCTGATGACGTAATAATTTGAAAATATATCTTATTATTTGCAATTGCCATTCCTCCTTTACGTATATTATTGTGTGTATAAGCATGGTCCGCGGTCACCGTATCAGTCGTAAACAAAACTTCTTTTGTGAGAGTGCTTAAATCTAATTTGAGCATATCGAATGATTCGCCTGCTCTAAAATCACTAGGCCAGTAAAAAGCATTTTCGTATAATGTAAGGAATTGTCCACTAGAGGAATGACTTCTTATTGTTGCGTAATCCTGGTCGAACTGATACACAAAATTACTGTGGTTCGTTGAATGGTTCGATAAGTCGATAACACCAGAGTAAGCTGAATCGTAATCCACAGGGAACTTGAAAATGCGCGGCGGATGCTCCTGACCAGCGGAGGTATTATCATATCGATAAACGCCGTCGCTATCCATGACGTAACCACTTATAATAACTATAAATACATCAACACCATCAGTGTCCATATTAACGATTCTACCGGTGCCAGCACCGCCGGATACAATATTGGTATCCCCACTTCCATCTAAATTCATACAATTGACATTAACAGAATTAGTACTACCCCCATTTCCAGTAGCATAAAATATTTTATCGTTTGCTACACACATTTGTAAAAATGATGGTCGATCGCTATAAGGTATCTTCTTAACTTCTACGGGTTCGCCACTCGGCCAATTGGGTACTTTAATTATACTCGGCCCAACATCTCCTGCGTAAAAATAAGCGTCACCATTATAAATTTGCATGCTCTCTGGAGCCATTTTCACACCACCCGACGTATTCCCAAAATCGTTGCCACCGTGCCATGATGTTGCAAGTACCATTCCTTTGGGTACACTGTCGTCTATCTTGACAACGAAATTACCATCTCCGGGTTTCGGGGCAGGGTTTCCGTGACCCGATGTCATATATACACCTGTTTCGTCTGCGTAGAATGCTTGTCCCCCAAAAGCGTAATTATGATGGATGTTATTCCATTCCGTAAATGCCCCAATTGCATTGTAATTAGTAATTTTATCGAAGGCATCGCCTGCTGAACCAGGGATAATGTTAGAATTCATGAATCTCGTTTGCACGGTCGTGACAGTCTGTACAGGTGCAGAAGTAATTTGCACAGTCGCAGCAGAGAGAGCTGTCGTGTTGGCAAGCTGCGTAGTGATGGCTGACGTGTCCCCCGCAAAGGCCGTTATCGATGTAATGTCTTCAGCTGATGCGGTGACACTCGGGATAATGATATAATCTACAATTGCACTTCCAGCGGCAACAGAAATAATTTCAACAATAGCTTCGACCGAGAGTCCGTCAAGAACAGCTTGTTTAAACTCTTCTCTAGCATCATTGTCGAAATCTTCAAAATTTATTCCCGATAATGTTAGAACACTCTGGATGACAGTAGCACTTGCATCGCCTTGTACACCTAAGAGAACACTTGCTGGGAGAGCGTCCAATACAAGTTCAGCTCCATAACGTATAGTTACTCCATCGTCTTCTACTTTACAAATATATAATTTACCATCATTCAATCGAATATCAACTTTAGAATTGAAGGTCTGATTAGAAGTAATCTCTAATTTGGGAAGGACAAGAGACATGTTTAGAATGAATAAGAAAAAAAATTAAGAGGATCAACGACGAAAATTTACATGCAATTTCCAGTCAAGTAATTCTAGAAAAAGTAATTCTAATCGAATGATATCCCTTTTTGTCATAAGTGTCTTCCTAGAATAAAAATTAAGACTGTAATTTTTGCGGGTTTCATTATATTTTTGGGCTGATAAAATAGATATAATGATTAAATTTCTAATGGTTTCTTTTCCTAAACAAATATCTACAGAAAATAATTTACGAGAATAAATGTTTGCTAATGCCTTTGTCGATTCTTGAAGTTTTAGACTTTTACATAGTACTTGAAGTCTTTTTGAATATTCGTAATCGAAATGTTCATTATGATATGATAAATCCAATTTTAAAGAACAAGATTTCGAAGATATATTTTCTTCTTCTTTGATAATCATGATTGATCTTCAGAGCTTCAATAGAAGGCTTCAACAATTTAAGAAAGTTAACAAATTGGACTTGAGTGAAGCTGTAAAGATAGGCAATCGTTCAGTGGATGAAGTCAAGGAATTTGCAGGTACTTGGAATACAAAGCTTGTTAATGACAAACTGAAAATCCAATTGAAACAGACGGAAGAAGGTGGGGAAGCATCTGTCTACATTCCAAATAAGGGCTATACTTGGCACACACACCCCAAAGGATGCCCAAACATCAATGACTGTTCTATAATTCCACCGAGTGCAAATGATATGCAAGTCTTTGCGGAACGTTCTGATGATCAGCATCTGGTGATTACGAAAAAAAGAGTTTATTGGGTGAAAGCTAATCGTGCATATACAAAGGAAGAAATTGACAAGATTTTTGACTTTTACAAGATTTTAGAAAATTATTTCGACAATTCTTCAATAGATCACGATGATTTTGATAAAATATTTACTCAAGCGTCAAGATTTGGTAATTTTTTTACTATTTATAAATTTAAAAATAAAAATATAAATTTCACCTAAATAAATCATATCAAATCATTTTATATTTGAATAAAAAATATATTGCATTTGTAATTTGAGTATTCATGTTTTTTCTTGTAGTAGATGTATTCATGAATGAAATTTTGGATTATTTGGATAACGACGATCTGCAGTGCGTGAACAAAGTCATACCTGGAATTGTTAGATTATATAAATCATCGTACTTGGATCAGTGCATATCATACCACACCAACATGTATGTAGAATGTTCTCTTTGTCATCAAATATACACTGGCAAATTTAGGAGAGGTTTATATATTTGTACACCATGTCTTTGTGAAAGAATAACAATCAATATTTCCTGACGAGCAGTAGCATAGTAATAATAATTACAAAGTTCAAGACTAGGTTGATCATCATAAGATGCGATAAATCTAAGCGTAGATTTAATTCCATTGGTTCTTCCTTTACGTCAGCACGCACATCTATATTTTTTTCCTCGATTGGAGTAATTTTGATATTTCGAGGATATGCTATGTGAACGGGTGTGTAATCAAGCATTTGTTAACATTTAGATTTTATTTTTGCTTGGGACTTACCCCAAAACCAATACTTGTTCATCCTTGGTGTCCTTTGATTTCGGTATTTTTTTCTGGGTTTTCGCGTCAATTTCCACTTCTTTTACCTCTTCTATGACGGGATCTAATTTTCTAGGAGGCGCAAATTGAGGTCTAGGTTGATTCTCAACTAACTTTTGAATCATAGCTGGAAAGGCTGGGGTACTGAGTATATCTTTAGGCAAAGTCTGATTGTCGCCACCTTTTGTGGGTTTAAAATTGTCTGCAACCACGGATTCTAGGTCATCATCATCAGAGTCTGAATGTACAACCCTTGCTTTTGACTGTTTAAATTTAGGTATTGATTGTTTAACAAATTGTTGGGTCAAATGGAACATCATCATTGAACCTAAGAGTAACATTAATAACTCAACCTCGGGTGCAAGTGCTTGTGTCCTATCCTTGTACTTGTCGTAAAGTCGCATGAAAACTCCATCATAATCACCCAGACTTGTCATACAATGTTCCGAGAAACCATTCAAGTGTAAACCGACAGGATCATATCGATTATTTAGAAATTCGAGACCGCTCACAAATGCAATCAAACCTTTGCGCATGAATTTTATCATCTTTTGACTATTAAGTTCAGTTTGCATACGCATTACTTCAGCCTTTATAATATGCATATCAGACGATATGTCCAATTTTAATTCTGTTTTTACACCTTGTTGCTGTAGAAGATAAAAACTTTGCAGTAATAATGCCTTATCTTCATAATACTGCTTTTCGTTCGATGTTGAATCATTCTTTTGTGGGGTGCCAACACGAGGCGGTGAATTACGAGGCGGTGAATTACGAGGAGGTGATCTACGCGGTGGTGATCGACGAGGACTTGAGTATCGAGGCGGTGTACGGCGCGGAGAACGCTCTCGTGGTCGATCGTCTTCTTTTTCTATACGATCACTTAAATCCTTTAAATGTGAAAAAATGTTAACGGGATCCATTTCGGATGACTTTTCTTTTTTTCTTGACTCACTTCTATTAACTTCTTTGATGAAATCTACACTATCAACATCAGTGCGCACCTTTTCTTTATTCGATACAGCATGTAAAAGACTCTCAATATGTATATTATCCTTCGGGGAATGTGGTGCTATGGGTGTATCTTCAATTGTAGATTCAGGTAAACCAATTGTCTCCATTTAGATGAGAATAAGATTAAATATGTTTTTTTTTTTCTACAAAATCATAGATGAGCATAGATGAAGACATACCATCGCCACTTCCGTTATACAGAGCGCAACATCTCACAGACGACGAAATACAAAGATACGAAGAAGATAATATTGAACAATTAAAGCAAGATAACATATTGAAATTATATCAGAGTAAGTATATCAAGTACATGTTTTCTGATATTGCTCCTCTCATCATGTCATTTGTATCAAAAATGTCGTAGTTCGAAATATCATTTTTTTTTTTTTCTAATCTAGACACAACAATGTCGACGGGAAGTCTCACGCAGCTCGCGGCTCTCGGAAGTCAAGACCAGTACCTATCAGTCGCTGGAGAAATCACCTTCTTCAAGGGCGTATACAGAAGACATACTAACTTCGCCAAAGAGTCAGTCTTTATGCAATTCAACCAAACACCAAGTTGGGGTTCAACATCAACGTGTGTGATTTCCCGTACTGGTGATTTATTATCTAAGGTATGGCTTAATCTAAAATTACCCGCACTTAACCCTGCTTTAGAGATAGAGGATTTTATTAAAATAAAGAATGCATTGGGAGGTGATACCTTTGCTCAGTACAACTCAGATGGTTTACCCGACAACAAACCAGGTACACATCCATACATACATGTATGGACAAAGTCAATGAATAAATCTAAGTATCTTCCCACGTGGGATGGTCTCAAATGGGTAGAGGTTTTTGAAACTACTACTCCACCCAGTAGTGGTAAACTTTTGGTAAAATCTGGTACTAATATTAATACTGCTACTGAGGAGCTGGTATCAGCCTCGTCGTATATAACCTGGACTAAATATCAAGCTGACCTAGTAACATCAGGATTTACAGGAACCATTCCGGATTTCGACAACGGTGTGAAACCGTTTGAAAGAAAGATGGGTGCTTTAAATAGAAATGTATTTGATAATGATTTAGACCTACAAAGAGAATTCATTCAATCTAATCCAGGACATTTCCCGAAAGCAAGATATTGTGATGAAGTGGGCCATGCCATGATCGACAAAATTGACCTGGTCATAGGTGGAACCCTTATCGACAGTCATCCGGGTCATTACCTTCAAGTTTGGAATGAATTGACACAGACACCAGAAAAGAAGTCTATCGGTCATCTTATAGGAAGGTCTGGATCAGAAGAAGAGCTTCAAGATATGGCAATGGCAGAACAAGAGCTGTTTATCCCCCTCCAGTTCTTCTTCAATCGTCACCTGATGGCGTCGTTGCCGCTAATCGCATTGCAATATCACCAGGTTGAAATCAAGGTAACATTTAAGGAACTAGCAGATGTGGTAGCGTTCGGTGGGTACAAGTTCGTGCCCGACGCTGCGCCTTTAAATACTCCGGAAAGAAATCAACTTGAATTACTACACCAAGCGAAGGGATCCCATGGAAGTTACGCTGATCACTATAAGGTATCAAATGGTAAGGGTATGATCCAAAGGCGAGAAGTTAGAGAAATTAAAAAATCCGAATACGCACTTAGTGGGGTACAACTTATGTGCAACTTAGTTTATTTAGAAGAAGAAGAACGCAAGACATTCGCAGGGAGTACACACGAGTATCTAGTAGATTTACTCCAGTATCAGGGACCTCAATCCGCAAGCAGTGGTGAACATACAACTTATCATGCTTATTTCAATCACCCTACCAGTGAACTTATTTGGACATTCGTTCCTAAAGTGTCTATCGATTTCGGTGAACCGTTCAACTACACTGCACTACAATCAGCATACAATGCCGCAGGTGACACGATGATACAAGCAAAGCTACAATTTAACGGATATGATCGTTTTGGTTTCATGCCTGCATCTTATTTCCGCGAAATAGTACCAGCTCAGTACCACACTTCCGTTCCTACGAGACCTGTATATGTATATTCCTTCGCCCTCGAGCCCGAGGATTTCAGGCCCTCTGGGTCTGTCAACCTCAGCAGGATTGACAATGTAAAGTTAATTACAAAGCATGTGAATTTCGCACCACAGATTATTGGGGCACCAGTAACAGCAAACGCACAATCTGAAAATTTCAATGTGCCAGTGACAGGCACATACGACCCTGCTGGTCTCAATGCTGGTGTGGTCAATAGCAATAAGAAAAGTGTTGGACATGAAAATGTGGCTCTTCTAGGAGCTATACGTTCCATGAATGCTGATAAAGCTGTGGCTGTACACCCCGATCCAAACGTGTCTGGTACTGGGCTTTTCCTTCACCAAACAGACATGTTTGCCTCTGATATTATACCCGGTGCAGAATTGCGCGTATATGCGAGGTCTAAGAACGTCCTTCGTATCAAGTCGGGTATGGCTGGCTTGGCCTATGCGAATTAAGTATTATAATATATAAAATTCTAAATCGTTAATTTATCTAAACAAGAATCGTGATCGAATTATAATTAAACGATTCAGTATATGAAATATGATTTTTTATTTACCATTTTAATATTAGTAGGTGAAATGGTAAAAAAGAAATCATTTTTTTGTTATTTAGGTATAAATGACACATTCAGTCGGAGAAGAATTTATTGCAAAAATATTAAAAAATAACAATCTCGATTTTGACCATGATGCACCTATAAATGGATTAAAGGGAGTGCGAAATGGACTATTAAGATTCGATTTTGTCCTTAAAAAAAATGACAACGATGCCGTGATAGAATACAACGGAATTTATCATTATCACGTTATAAAAGGTAAGACTAATATGTATACATTAATGAAACAACAAATGAACGATTTTATAAAACAAGATTACTGTAACAGAAATAACATTCCTATACTGTGGGTCCCGTATTGGATGAACAATACTCAAATTACAAATGCAATATATTTTTTTTTATTCAAATATAAAATGATTTGATAAGAAATGATAATTGACGAAATTAAAACTGGTTGTATTTTAAAAATATACACAAATTTCATTTCACATAGTCAAGATGATATTTCATATCTTACTTATTATCTATCTGATATTGATTATGAAAATATACTTAAATACAAATTTTCTGATGAACCACGGCTCCACTCGGCTAAAACAATATCCCAATATTTTGAATATGTAGCATTTAGACACGTGAAAAGTATGAAAAAAATTATAAGCAGAAATTTGTCATATTTTATCTTAGGCAAATCTTGTGATGCAATTTTTCCAGTAAACAAGTTAGATCCCTTTTCTGCACCGCTTTCTTCCATGCAACGTGACGATATCGACAGACAATTTTGTGACATATTACGATTGTACTCTCTACCTAAACCCAAAATAAAATTAGTCTTTCCAAACTACATTCCTAATCTAGGCAGAGAAAATATTGAAAATTTGAAGTACTGTTTTGAGCTTTACAAATTTCGTAATAAAAGCGCCGCCTGGGATTATTGGGAATATAAAAACAAGTACTACGTACCAAACCGGGAATCTTTATTTCATGAATTCATTACCACCTTACGTTCGTGTGAAGATTTCACAGACAACGGTATAGTAGCATTTATATACAATCAATCTACATTGGGACAAGACATGAGGAAAATTCTAGCTGAACTTGAACAAAAAGAAAACAAGTTAGCAAGGAGTATGTTCTTTGTCCTAAAACGCCAAGAGATTAAAAATATGGAATTACCGAGTGTATGTAAATTTTACGAAGAGACATTTAATCAATACAAATTAGATCGTTACACTCTACCATTTGGATACAAAGAGGTACATGCACATACGCAATATGATATGGGTAAAGAGTCCACTAACCTAAGAGTCACATCTAAAATCAGCAGAGTAACACTAAAAGACAAATATGAAGACGCACTGAACAAATTTTTAGCCGAAAATGGCACAAATACTTTAAAGAACAATATAAATACACAATTTTACCGTGATTCTGCAAATTCTTATGGCGACATTTACCAATTTATTTGTCATATTCTTAAGTGAACTTTCGCCGTGACCTTTGCCGTAATTTTTTCCGTGAATTTTGCCGTGACTTTCTCTTTTTCTTGCTTGAACGTTTATTCTGTTTGTATCGATAATAATCTGATTTCTTGCTTTCTCTATATGCGTCAAGCTGCTCTTGAATGGATGAGGAATTGTTTAAATTGTAGTACTGCTGCTTCTTCTCCCTCGGTAAAGACCAATTTTGGCGCCCTGGTAATCCCGCTATCATTTCATCGTAAGTCCTTTTTTTTCCTTGAACTTTGTAATATTTCGAAGGAGGTGTAGGCGATGCAGATCTTTTCATTTAAATGTATTAAGATATTTTTTAATGATGTATATGGGTTTTTTTAAATATGTATCTTTTTTCTTTTTTTTTTTTTATTTAGTGAACAAAATGTCTACATTTATTGAAGTTGGTAGCTGTGATTTTGACACATGCGAAAAACTAATCCAAAATGGATGGAAGGGTATTGTCATAGAACCAGTAAAATATTATTTCGATTTGTTATATAAATATCCCAATATTCATTATGAAAATATAGCAATTAGCGATGAGAAAGGTCAAAGCGAAATTCATTATGTTGATCCGAAATATATACAAGGGAATAATCAAACTTGGATTAAAGGTATAAGTTGTTTAAAATCTATGTCTGGTCCCCTATCACTAAAGGGAAATGATCATTTACCTAGATTAAGACAGACAGTTGAAACAGATACACTGGAATCCATCTGCACAAAATATGACATAACATATATAGACTATCTAAAAATCGACACCGAGGGTCACGACTTAAGGGTACTTAAAAGTTTAAATTTTGACAAGGTTCATGTAAAATTTATAAAAATTGAACATAAACACCTTCATGATGAAACATGTCAATTAATTAACTTTTTAGAAGATCTCGGATATATTATTTATAAAGAAACAGACGATATTTACGCTATTAAGTGAAATTCAATTTAAAATGTTTTCTGCGTGTAATAAATAATTTCTCAATAATAGAAAATGACAGAGGTCATTAGTTTTCATTTGTATGAAATCAATCATACTCCTACACGCTACAAAAATTACATGGACAATTTAGAGGATTTTTTTTTACTAGCTGGATACAAAGTCGCTAATATAGATAATGATGAGAAATCAGCCTACGTTGTGGCAAATGACCAAAGAACGATTAGTGCTGTACAAAAATATCGCAATTCGAGTATGTCTGATTTAAATAATGATGATTCTTATATACGTCAACTAATACAATTAGAGCCGGCATTTACTCAAAATCGATTTATATTTGTAGACGAACGCGTACAAAAACAAATCGAAAGCTATATCAATTTGGTAGAAACTGTAGTAAAAAAAAAACCTACTGGTAAGGTATTCAAAGAAAAAGCATTTCGTATAAAAAAACAGTACTATGACGTTTTTGAATTAAACGTTAATTATCCTCCTCTGCCAGCTCTCGCATAGCGCGACGAAAAGAACGGGGGGTAAGACGACGGCGCATATCCACCTGTCTTGGGTGTCGAGGTTGTCTACCTCGACGCCCAAGACCTAAGAGTCTTAATGAACTATATCTGTTATTTAATTCATCTATAAATCTGTGGTATATAAATATTCTGTCTTTTATACGTTGCAAAATATATTTGAGTCCCTTTTCCCGAAATTTTAATGTTTCCGGATCATCCGGAAAGTTTAATACTTCATTTTCTAGCTGCGATAAGTATTCCAACAAATTCTCATGAGCCAAGGCCAAGATATGCTCTTGAGAATCAAAAGGCGGCGAATCGTCGGAAGAAACTGCGGAAGAAAAGTCCTCAAAGTCCTCGTCTTCCATATATAAAAAATCACATTTTTTTTTTTTGTTCTGTTAGTATCTAAATTTAGCGAAGGCGCCCTCTAAATTGCCAACCAAACACCGGAATTATCCTCCTCTGCCAGCTATTCCATAGCGCGAGCGCAATAGATTCTACCTATTCTACATTTGTATTTTCCTGATGTAATTCGAACACGCAGACCATACGAATGTTCCTCCATCTCGAGCATATGTCACATCATTGGATTTTTATTACGGGTTGTAAATTGATTTTAAAATGTTGAATGTTAAGTTTTACTTCGCTTAGATTTCTTCTTAGACTTTCTTCGCTTAGATTTCTTCTTAGATTTTCTTTTACTTATACGTGTCTGACTAACAGGTTCATGTCTACACACTGGACACCTATTGTACCTGTGAGGTGGAACTATATCGGGAACACAGTCTCTACAAATACCATGACCACAAGGTGTCAACCTGTATACACCTCCTTCGAAATCTCCAAAACAAACAGGGCAATGTTCTTCTTCTGTTTTTGGCGAATAAAAATATTGCCATAACTCATTGAAAGATTGTTGTGTCCTGAAGAAAACTTGGTTAGATACAAACGCCGAAAGAATCGGCCGAACCTTATACCTAATCAAATGATCTGGAATTTCATTGTTGTTTTGATCTAAATATTTAAATTCTACCCTACGAATATAACGGTTCTGACCCCTATGGGTCAAATAGCCCAAGGGCTCTTCAGGATTAATTTTTGACATTACTATATTTTTGATGACCAGTATTTGACCGTGCCACATAAATGGCAACATAAATCCTTTAAGCCTTCGCCTTAATTCTGGTATACGCATAAGTTGTACGTCTCGTTCAATGTATCTTTTTTTTTCCTGTGTCTCCTGATCGAATCTGTCATCATTCCGAATAATTGCGGTGTTCAGAGGCTCAATCCATTCATTCGCCATTTATTAATCATAACAAAAAAAAAAAAAAAGGTCTCTGTTGCAAATTTAATAGTTTTTTTTCACCGGAAAAAATTTCCTTTTGTTTTTTTTTGCCGTTAAACGTTAATTATCCTCCTCTGCCAGCTCTCGCATAGCGCGACGATAAGAGCGCTTTATAAGACGACGGCGCATATCCACCTGTCTTGGGTGTCGAGGTTGTCTACCAGATCTACTGAATGAGGTACTTAATGAACTATATGTGTTATTTAATTCATTTATAAATTCGTGGTATATATCTATTGTTTCTTTTATATGTAGCAAAATATCTTCTCTGAGATCAGGGGGATAGTGACTGTATCCAAGTCGCCTCATCTGTTCAATATGCGCATTTTCTACTTCCGATAAGTATGCCATTAACTCCGCTTGGTATTGATAGATATTAACCGTGTGAACCGGCCTTTCACCCGTCCCCTCGTCTTCCATGTCTTCCACTGCGGAAGAAAAGTCCTCAAAGTCCTCGTCTTCCATATATATAAAATCACATTTTTTTTTTTTTTCGAAGGTCTGCTATAAACGCCGCCGTTCAGTGACGAGGAGCAGGAAGCGCAGCCGGAAGATATAGGACCAAATGGGGAAAATAATACATAATCCCTCCCAAAAAAAAAATATTTCAAAGAAAAAATGGATAATACACGCCTACATTCTACCCAAGGAAATAGAGGGTTGGTATATGTAGACGAAAAAAATGGCATATTACAGAAGGACAATTCTGACACACAAGAATGTTTCATTCAAATGGAGGCGTATAATATTGATGAACTTAAAAAACATATACCTAAAATCTTTAGCTGTGAGGGTAACACAATATATATGGAGTATGTAAAAGGTCCTACCTTAGGAGAAATATTGGAATCAGGTAAATACACAGATAAAATTGGAGAACTTGTACATGAGGCAATTCTTAAACTATCAATGTCAAAAATAATACATCGAGATATGCACCCTTATAATATAATAATCGACAAATCAAATCGTAGAGCAGTAATAATAGATTTTGGTCGTTCAGGCATTTCTGACGAAGATGTACATGATGAAGCATTAGATGATTTGGATAATCCCTTAGGTTTCCCTTGGTATGGATATAATTACTATAACTACATCGAGTCTTTTAATCCGTCGAGATATATCGGCGAAATACGAGAAAAGAGGTACGTTAAGTTGTATAGATATTTGATACTATGGTGGATGAATGAATTTGGTTTACAATCATTTAAAAATGTGAAGAAAGAAACTAAAATAGAGGAAATACAGGACAACATACAAATTGGAGCTATGCCTACATTTGATGAAATTAAACATTTAATGCCATTGGGATCATCAAAAAAAGATTTGAGAACGATAGATTATTTTAAAAGACTATATAAAATATCTAATCAGTCCAGAAGATCCATACGAAGTACCAAACAAAAAAAACGCAGTAAAAAAAATAATCAAATGTTCTAACCCCTAATGTCCAAACCTTTCCTTTTCAGTTTCAAAATTCATTTTTGGTTTTCAAAACTTTAAAAAATAAATTTCAGAGCTAAAAAACAAAACATTGAAACCAGGGAAATCATATGATAATCAAATGTCATTGATAAGAAATCTAGGTATTTCCACCACCGTCGGGTATGTCGCCTATCAGCAAAACCTCTTTTCTGTTCGGTGCACGCGAAAATGCTATGACTACGAAATGACTGTGCGCGACTTATTAAAATTATTAAAATTATTGTCTTAATATATATAAATGATTTCACATAAACTAAAATTTATATTTGTTCATATTCCAAAAACATCTGGTAATTCTTTATCTCTGTTTTTAAAAGATTTTATAGATAATGAGGTAATACAAAGATCAAGTAAAATGGGGGAAAAACAAGGTATAAGTATTATTTGTGAAAAAACAAAAAAAGATATCAAACATAATAATATAACATATTATAAAAATATTTACGGTGAGAAAATAAATGATTATTTAAAATTTACAATCGTGAGGAATCCCTATGATAGAATGTTATCATTTTATTTTTGGAATAAAGGAAAAAATAATCAGAAGTTTATTAGAAATGAATTTATTAACTTTGTAAAAAATAATGATTCTTTTCAAAATGAATATATAGATGATACTTTTCATATTATTTATTATGAAAATCTTGTAAATGAATTAAAAAATATAGAATGCTTCAAAGATATTATTGATTTTTATAATTATCCAAGATTAAATTCTTCCTCTAATTCTAAAGTAAACTATAACGAAATATATGATAAAGAATTAAAAGATTTGGTTTTTAATAAGTATAAAAAAGATTTTGAATTATTTGGCTATGAATATTAATTTATATACCGTCGGGTGTGTCGCTCATCAGCGAACCTCCAACCCCTAATGTCCAAACCTTTCCTTTTCAGTTTCAGAATTCATTTTTGGTTTTCAAAACTTTAAAAAATAAATTTCAGAGCTAAAAAACAAAACATTGAAACCAGGGAAATCATAGGATAATCAAATGTTCCAACCCCTAATTCTTAAATATATACAGAAATATACTTACGTGTACACTGCAAGCAAATTATATCAGGTTTAAAATGAATAAAAAAATTTTCTGTTTTCTTTGACGACAAATGTGTATATTTGGAGTAGGGTAATATTTGATTAGAACAGATCATGTCAAAAAAATCTACATTTGATGAATTACAAGTTTTATGACAATACATACAAGAACGACCTACAAAATAAGCACATAGATTATATCTATGATTTTTATATTTTCCTTTTCTATTTTTATGCCTAATGCAACCCAGACAACAAACCAAACCATCGTCTCTAAAACGAAGAAATCTAATATCGTTACCTATAGATTTATCTGGACAAGAAGAATTCTGACAAGCAGCTAAATCCAAGCCGAATTTTAATTTAAATTTGTACAAACGCTCATTCATGTAAACACATGTTTTACACCTCAACAGTAAATTCGAATTTTTATTTAAAAAGTCACACAATGGACGAGATTCTCCACATTTTCTACATGTCATTCTACATTGTGACATATAAACGAAGTTAGATATTTATACTTTTTAAAAATATGTAAAATATTCAAGATAGCCAGCCTTTTTTTTTCTACGCCATAAAAAATGAATTTGTACCAAATTGTGGAGGGTTGCAAATTAGGACCAAGGTCGGCTGATAAAATGAAGATAGCATCTCATTTTGAATATAAGAAATATCCAACTTATATGAGTGTCGGCCTCGTAGAAGAAACACACTTAATAAAAGTTTTAGCGAATAATTATGAGGCTGGTATTCCTTCATTTATACATGAATGTTTCGATATTGATGCCTTTTCTCTTGTATTTGATATAGATGGCGAACCAGGATCCAAAAAATTGGAAGATATACTCAAACCAATGTACGCAGCAGTTCGAGAGATTTTCGAAACACAAGACGATTCAATTTTCAATTGTGTAGTCTTTACAGCCAGTTCCGAAAGTAAAATGAGCTACCACATACATTGGCCAGATATAATCGTTAATAAATCAATTATGACACGTGTGTATAATACAGTGTTTAGAAATGATAATTCCATGAGAGACTTTATAGATTATCAAGTTTGTCAAAATTTAAAACTAAGAATGGCCTTTTCAGATAAATGGGACAAAGAAACTGGTGGGGAAGCAGGTAGAAAATTACACTACGCTGGAGCATACAACAGTAACGGACTGGCTGGCAGAAGATATTCACCGGATTGGGAAAATGATTACTTTGAGCTACTTCTCAAGGCCAAGGTTCGAAGAGCCGACGGAACACCTTTATCTACTTTAGTAAAAAAAGATAATACACTCGAATCAGTGGTAACAACCCAATTACAACCAATAGATTTTGATTTTACTCCATACGATCAAAAAAATTTTGAAGATATGCCACCAGAGTTTTATACTGTAGCAAAAATGCAATATGTAATAACTTATCTACAGAATACATATAGAACAGATCAAATCCTCCTATTCGACCGTATAGTCACGTATATGAATAATTTCGTTAGCATGATTACTGACCACCCAGGAAAAACGATATTCGTGATAAAGAAATACATTCCTGACGGAGGTAGACAACAATGGAAATTTATTCAAAAAGGTCAACGAGATTTTTTACAAATACTTGAACATATCAAATGCAAAATTGAGTCTACAACCCGAAATAAAAAAGGCGAAGAAGAAGTTAAACATCTTACGTCGACAATTGGCCAAATATGGATGACCCACCCAAACAGAAAATCGTACAGTTCTATAATTTTTAATCCCAAACCATCAGCATCATCTCAAAATGATTTAAATTTATATCAAGGGCTAAAAATAACCATAGAAGACTGTGAGAGTGAGTTGTCTAACATAAATTACAAAGAACGAATAAAACCGATTCTCTCTCATATTTATGAAGTCTGGTGCAATTCCGATGATGAAGTTTATCATTATGTAATTAGATGGATAGCTCATGCAACACTAAGACCATGGGTAAAACTTGGTACTGCACTGGTGCTCGTAGGTGGAGAGGGATGTGGTAAGAGTATGGTCGTTGATGCAATAGGAAAGGTTTTCGGATCTCATTACCTGCACATTATGGACATGGAAGACATGTTAGGAAAGTTTTGTTCCATTTTAGAAGATAAACTTCTAGTATTTGCAGATGAGGCATTCTGGGGTGGATGCAAATCTTTGGCTGGTAAATTAAAAGGAATGATAACAGAAGAACAGATTAGATGTGAACACAAAGGATTTGATACTTACTACGTAGATAACTATACAAATTATATAATCGCGTCAAATAATTCTCACGCAGTACCAGCAGGTGAAAATGCTAGAAGATGGGTATGCCTCGGCTGTTCGAATCGATATCAAGGTAATAATGACTATTTCAAAAATTTAAGGTCGTCTCTATATGATGATAACATGCTAGGAGTCAAATGCCTATTGCTGTATTTCCAAAAAGAAATTGAATTTGGAGAATGGGTACCACAACGGGTACCTGTGACCAATCTTCTGCGCGCACAAAAAGCCAATTCATATGATTCTATTGAACTTTTCTGGGATGCGGCCTTGAACCGAAAATACATCATACCGTGGAATGAATATGCATATATAGATCCAGACATGGATAAAGGCTGCACATTATACGGGAAGAAATATGACTACCAGATTTTTCCATTCCAAAAACTATACTCCATTTATAAGGATGAAATGCAAGGCCAAATGGGTCGAATTTACGCAATACAGCGCTTCAAGCAGTACATGAAAGATAAAGAATTTTTCTGTAAAATTGACACACCAGAATTTGCAGAATGTAAAAAGGAAATGTGGATTTGTTGTAATTTTATTAAATGTCGAGAATTATGGAAACGCGCGCACTGTGATCCCAATATGCAATTTGACGTCTGATCGTAATCCATGAAAAATGACGAAAATCAAAAATCAGAATCGGATTCACTCGATTCTGTTTTCCATCTTTGTGAAGTTCTTCGCTGCATTGCCTGTGCAATCAATTCAGATTCGTCTTTTTCTCTCTCCATCTCTTTTACCTTATCTAAAAGTTCATCGTATGTTGGAATCCTATCTCTAAGATACGATGATTCGGAAGATCGCTCTCTACCGCTATCATAGCGACATACATCCTCGCTATCAGAATGATACATACGTCTTTTTTTTAGGATTTTTCTTGTCATTCTCTGAACGTCTTCTCTAATGATAGTACGCAATTCATCCGCATATTCACTTCTGAAAAAATCACCCCTCGTTCTTTTAAATGATTGGTAGTATTCGTGATTGTATTGATCAGTCAATCTTTTTCTAGCATCTTGTCTATAATCATAAAAGTACTTTGTTTGATTACTGTAATTGTAGTAAGGCGCTTGATTGTAGTAAGGTAAAAAATCAATTGATTGACGATCTCTGTACATATTGTAATCAAGACATCTCTTTTTAGAATGACAGATAGGTCTATCATTTTTTTTCAAAAAGGGAATATTTTTAAAGTTTTCTGACGCATTTTTCCAGAATGCACTGTCATTCCCCTTGATACTGAAATCACTAGGGTGAAGAGTAAGCGTGGGCGTAATTGTTTCGATTTCTTGTGTGGTCAACTTCATAAGATTCAGAGGATTGTCAATGTTTTCGAGAAAATCAAAATAGTTCAATGTACCTACGTTACTTAGACCACCATATTCCTGAAAAATCTCTCGGTTTTTGGGTCGAATTCCTAAGAATGCAACCATCGTTACACAAGCTAATATCCAATGCTCCCTCGAAATTGGTTCACAATTACAAGGTGTCTTTGGGGTCATATCCATTTTCGGTATCAATTGGTTTTGATCGTACACCATCCTTGCAATAATAATTTGTGGTTGTTGTATTATACATTGCATTGATTTATTTTCGATCGCAGTTCTGACTATACGCGTGAAGTTCAGAAAGGTTAGACTATGCCTAAACCATTTGGTCCATTGGAGTTTACCCTTGTAAAAGCCGTGCTTATTTTCTTCTATATAGCCACTGATAAATTCGTCATGCTTAGGAGTTAAGACCTTTTGATTTTCGGGCTTCAAACTCAATTTGAAAAGATCATCATACGCACTTTTATCAGGGACACCGTAAGGTGTCATTTTTCCGTTTTTTATTACTTTAGACGTACCGAAATTAGGGAGCCAATTATTGCTCCAATGAAAATAAACAGAAGAACCATTTTCACTCTCTTTTGCATACCCGTAAAAATGATTGTCATACATGTGTGCACAAGATTTTTCAAAAATCCTTGCATCCTGACACTTTCTGCAAACATCAGGTTTTATCATTTTCCCATCTAGTATGTAATCAGGATTGTTATTTTTATACTGTGTTTTGTAAAATTTCAATTTTTTTTTGTACTCCCAATCACATTTATGAATTCCCTTACTACAACCAGCTGTAGCTTCTTGATATTCACGCTTACTAATTAATGTCGGCGGAAAATCATATCCCCTGTCATAATGGAAGTACTTCAAAGAGTCAGACGGCATCCCCTGCACTTGCCTATTTTTTTTTTTTCTGCTGTATATGTAAATGGTCACCTTGATGTATTTGAAAGGCCACAACATGTTTGATCATGTAATGAAGTCCTTCATTTCTTTAGGTGTAATGCTAATATGTCTATCCAGTGGTCTCGTAACACAGAAATTTTTAATGACGTACTGGAAAACGTTTTTCTTGATAGGTCTATTCAAGCTATCAATTGGATTATTTATGATGTTTTCACAAGCAACTTATGACAAGATGGTCATGAGCGACCCGAAGAAACTTAAAGGGAAAAAGTTAGAGTGACGTGATCCTTCCTTCCTTCAAGTCCATCAGTCCTCTAGCCATGAGTATACGACACAATGCGTCCCTCTCCGAATTAGGTACGCACTCGAATTCAATACGATCTAAAATCTGGTAACATATTTGTTTTATCATATCATCTTCGGTCATATCAATTTCTTGCCGTATCCCAATTTCCATATCCAAATCCGAATTATGTCCTTCGGAAGATACATCAGCCTCGCTTGCATTGTCCATACTGAGCCTTTTTTTTTTCTAATTGATTAGAAATGCTTCTAGTGGAGAAAAAACATTATCCCATTAGTCAATTTGGCACAAACCCAGAATCGAAGAATTTGAGATTCCTTTCTGTTTCAGAGACAGTAAATATAAAAAACACAACAATTAATAATAATGTAGTAAACGGCTCAAAACCTAAGATACTATCATCTAACTCCAATTTTCGTACCGTGAATGTACCCGAAGATGTAGACGTATGTATTTTTGATATATTGGAAAACGCAAGCGGTACGTATGATATAGTTATACCAGAATCTTCTGTCGGTAAACATATCAAATTGTTTTTTAAATGTGACCAAGATTTAAATGATCCTATTAAGGTAAAAGTAGTAAGCAAAGACATTTTTCGTGGTATACTCCTTTCTACACAAACAAACCTAGAAGTGTCTGTACAAAATGTTTCAATAAAGCTAAATCCTGAAGAACCTTATCCTTACAGCTCACCGGAACGATTTGCGTATCACCTGTACCCTGGAGAAAACATGATTAACTTTGATGATGACACATATATGAATTTGCAAATTGATCAAGACCTTAAATTTGTTGACGTAAGTTTAGAAAACTTTTCACTGGGAGAAGTTTACAAGAACGCACAGTTTACTTTGTATCAGGGAGTTATTGACGACCAATTATCTACCGAAGAACTTTTGGGTGTATACCACAGTGCGCCGATACTTTTACATGGGCAATCCACATATAACCTACCACCTATCCCTGCTTATATTATAAACAGGCCATGGTTCCAGTGGGGTCTCGACTTCTTTTCACAAAAAATGTTAATCCCTCAAGATGGAGATTTTGCAATGATCGGGGCTATAGTGGAGGAAGATCCAGAAGAAAAGACGTCGGGTGGTATAAATCTTGAATTTTGGACTGACAGTTTTGAAAAGACTACATATTCAAGTACACCTACGTTAGTAATAAATATTACTGAAGTGTCAGTAACAGTGAACGCTGATTCTGAGAAGTATGAGTACACATTTAATATGCAAGACACGTTGGAAGATATGCCGGAATGGAAAGAAAATGAAAAACTGTTAGTATTTTTATACGAAGCAATACGACCTGCTTCGCTCACCTCTCTTCCTCTCATAGAGGGACAACTCGTAAGTGTAGTGATAGGTAACGACGGTAGTGGAGGATTCAGTGGACGATTCAGTATAGAAAAACAAGTTGCCTCACCTTCTACTCGAAATTTACTTTTTACCGATACTTATTATTTTCACATAAGAAGAGTTATTTACTCTACTGATTATTTTCCTAATTGGAAATTAAATCTTGCTGTACGTCCCGGTATTTTATTCACTAACGAACTAAAAGACAATTTAGATATGTACTCCTTTTTTTATCTTATATGGGATGAATTTTTAAAAATAGACATAGTAAAAATTAAAAATGCAACAATCCAAAGAATTACAAAAGACTATGATGCTGATTTTGAAGCCGAAATCGAACGAAATAAAGACAGAGTACTGGATCCTTATAAAAATACAAATTTAACTTTGGGAAGAAGTGCTTTACAATGTTTACAATTTCATCAAGAGTATTTTAAATTTTATATTGAGCATGTAGAAACAGAGATCGGAATTTTTGAGGGTCGAATCGCGAAAACAGAGATAGAAAAATTAATTGATCATGGCGGGGATACCCCTACTTTTTATGATGGCCGTATTTATCTTTTTGGTTTTGCAATAAATACAAATGACTACGAATTGTTACTTGATTACCATGGAAAAGATGAACATTTTTATATTATTTACAATAATTATGTAAGTACTCGTACATTAAATCAATATTTAAAATTGGTTCCTACCTATTTGAATTGTGAAATGTTTAACACTTTGGGTATAGAAAGATTGGGTTTCGGCGGATTTGATAGTGGAGTATTTACACGTGGTGCAGAAAATGCAACAAATTTAATAGATGAACTGTATAGTAATCCACTTACACGACATATCTTAGTACCAGAAGATCTTAATACAGTACCTTATCACGAGACTACATTTGAAAAAACAACACAATCGAACATAGACTATGAAAAAGCGAGAATTTTTATTCCATACACTCCTTCGTCACAAGGAACAGTAAGTTTAAAAGAAAATAACGTTGCTGATTTGACAAACAAACTACACACATTTAAATCACGCAATTTATCACCACTCGGTAGATATGATATTGATGGGGTTTCATTACAAGATATTTACTATAAGAATTTTTATAATGATTATGTAATGCAGAGGATTGATATATTTAATGATTATTTTGATTACATACGAGACACTGTTACTATATCGATAAATAATAAAACTGTTACACAAAAAGTATCCAAAGAGGGTATGACTCTCATATCACGAAAAGCAGATGAAATTGAAAGTTCGTCTTTAGAAGTAGAGTCCTACGTACAAGGAAGATGGCAAAGCACATTCATGGGTCCATGGAGAATCGAAATCTAAAGTCTGGTTTTTTTTGTCAATACACCCAATTTGAACATTCTCTGGGCCTGGTAATTTCAAGAATTATGCCTTCATAGTAATTTTTTATATTTTCAACTGCAAAGTTGACCTCATCGCGTACTAATTCATTATATTTATAATGAAAATCATCATAAAGTTGTTCAGTCATGTTTTGACCGTCTATCACACCTTGGCTATATTCATTTTTAGCACGTTTGTTTTCTTTTTGGTCTGTAATCACTTTTCTTTTGATTGACAATCGATCTATACACGTCCTTTTGACATTATCCACACATTCTTCGCGTATACGCTTCATTTTTTTTCTATATAGAGTATATGTATGTTTATATGAGCAACGAAAAACAACTCCAATTAAAAATGTTGGGTTATAATACTTACGAAGTAAATGGTCAAATCTCAGTTTCGGAAGATGGACATATTAAAGATATCAAATATCAAAAGGGACAACAAATGCAACCCTGCTACACTGGTTGCATATTGAATTTTCATACTCATCCGCATGACTATCAGACCCTGTACCCCGACCATCCTTCGACGACTGACTACAAATATATACACACAGCAACATGCAAATTGAAAGAATTATCTGCTCATCTTGTTGTGACGCCAAAATATTTATATGTCATATATTATAATTGTCCAAATCCATTACTGAAAATATTTGACGTACTTACGATTTCATGGCGCATTGAAAATAGATTTAGACGTGTGTCAGAAAATTGGGACAGGTCATCAGAAAATTTTAGAATCGAATATATGCAAGAGATGAGAGACCTGGGATTTCATATTGAACGTTTCGAATGGGGTGACGAAATTCAGTTCGAAATACCACAAAACGCAATATTTTTTAATCTAGTAGTGTATATTGGGCTTTTCTTATGTTTATTTTTTATAATAAAAAAAATATTTTTTATAACAAATGTCCAATGACACCACCAAGAAGAAAATTCAGTCAAGTATACCTGAATTGACAGTAGGAGAAGAACGAAAATTGTTTAATCAGATACGAAAAAGCGCGGCTTATATAACACCTGAGACGCTGCTGTTCAACGGTTGGACTGCTGGTGGGTTTGCTCTTACATACATAATACAGCATCATATGAAGCGCAAGAGAAAAGCAGAAGAAAAAACAAACGTCGAGGAAAATAAAAAGCCAAAGAAGACGTTTGAGGACCCAGTTACCGTAACATCTCTTGAGGACCCAAGCAAGGACCCAAGCAAGGACACAAGCAAGGACCCAAGCAAGGACCCAAGCAAGGACACAAGCAAGGACACAAGCAAGGACACAAGCAAGGACACAAGCAAGGACACAAGCAAGGACACAAGCAAGGAAGTGAAAGCTAAACCTAAAAGGAAAGCAGTTAAACGCACAGCAGACACCTTGGAAAATGTGACTCTGGAATTCAAAGAGATTGATCACGTCTCACAAGCTACAAATGAGGTCAAGGCTAAGAAGCCAAGAGTCACTAAGAAGAAAATAGAAAATTCTTAAGAATTAATGTATCTTTCATAGATACAATTTAATGTGATAGAAAATGTAAGACAATAAATAAGAGAAACAGAATTTATCGTGAAAAAAATATTTATAATTTTTCTCTTAACTCTCCCCTTCAATGTTAAAGGTTTGGGGATAGGAGGACAATAGTCAAAATTAATTCCTAGAATATAGAGAAATATCAAAATATAAATTTTTTTCTCGTCCATTTTAATTGACACAGAAAAAAAAAAGACGTTTATTCTTACTTTTTTATGAAAGATACCAGACTTTAAATTTGATTTGGTTTTACTTCTGATTCATCTAGACTAGCTACACAATATCTAATTAAACCCAAGTTAGCAACTTGGTACTGTAATACCAAAGGCATATCTTTCTGCAGGTATAAGGTGACTACAGGACAGAGTGTCGTGCATTTGGTGAATGTCACTAAATGTTTCAATGTAAAAACACCGTAAGATACCTGTTGTCCGTTTCCCACCGGTTTTTTTTTAAATCTAAATCCCTCGGCAGTTTCGTACAGTGACAATTCACTAGCTAACAAACTATCATCCGATTTGAAGATTACACTTTCGTCATTTGTCAACAACTCGACATAAACTCCTCCAGTATTCATTAGATCTTTACATGTTTTTTGAAAGTAGTAAGACTGCATTTGTAGAACGGTATCGAAATTTGAGATATCAAATGTGAGTTCTTCGGTATTGTTAAAATCAAGCAGTTTCATTCTATACGTATTTTTACTTCTTTTCTCTATACTTTCTATGGATATATTCAAATGATTTGGATCATTTTCGTTGTACCTAAATGCGACAGCATCAGCCGTTGTTATGGTTTTGATAACTTTGTAAAAAACGGACAGCTGTACACCGATATAATATTCGTCGTCGCAGTGGTATCTTTCTATATTTTCTTTGAATAATAGAAGTTGTACAATTATACTTTTTGTGTTATCCATCGAAACCACACTTACCCCCTTGGGTGTAAATTTAAAAACACAATCCACCAAAATCTCCTTCAAACTCTCCGTCATCGTACCTGGTAATACAGCCAGCTTTGCAGCGGCCGTACAGCCAGCTGTCAGCTGTGCAGCCAGCTGTGTAGCCATCTGCGCGCTGTTAAGCCAGCCAGAGTACGGAAAGGAATGGATTGCACGGTTTCGAAAGTAAATCCAGTCATTCTCGAGCCACTAGAAGTACTCAAAGAAAAAACCTGATATATGAATAAATGACGTCACGACGAAAGTGTAGCCAATCTCGTTCAGTTAGACAGCGTTCAAAAAAGGGCTCCCAATACAGCAGTAAAATCGCTGGGGCAATTAATCCAGGGACAATTGCCAAAGCAACCGGGGACGATCCAAATAGAATACAAAATTTTAGACAATCATTTACACAGGCGACAAAAGGAATGAAACCAGCCACAATAGTAATTATATTGATGTTAATGTTTATTACTCTAGTTTCTATACCTCAAGCTCAAAGAACATTAAATAAAATTAAAACTGGGGGATATGGTCAATTAGCTAGTGATAATTATGCCTATGCGAGTGGAAAAGCTGCAGGTGCCATA
>Ga0163109_10000278_pt1 | contig 41709 bp, 29 predicted proteins | sample CRUFie1St13metaG_FD_108704 | JGI IMG/M metagenome (GOLD analysis project Ga0163109, IMG submission 108704) | Marine microbial communities from the Costa Rica Dome - CRUD Field 142mm St13 metaG | ecosystem: Environmental > Aquatic > Marine > Oceanic > Photic zone | place: Costa Rica: the Eastern...
CATGCTCATGTGCAAGCATGGTAGACACTTCAAGAATTGGACCTACTACCCCACCTAAACATCTGACCTGTGCTAAGTTCATCATCAAATGGAGGTCGAACGCTCTCATGTGGCACTACATTAAAATTGAATGCAAAGATAGTTCTAGGTTTCTCTGATTCATTTGGTCTGGCAAGATGGTCAGCATATGCAGGAAACAATATTAATGTACCTTCATTACAGTTAGGTATTTCAATCTGCCTCTTCTGACCATCCCAGAAACTAGGCAATGGTTCATAGAATACAGTAGATGTATGCTCACTAGGATCAAAATCTACATAGCATGTTGCAGAAAATCCTTTGTATCCATGATTATGAATACCTTGCTCCATTCCTTTGAATGATGTTTGTGTCCAACCAAGTGTGATTTCATATGAAATAGCACCAAGAGTCTTAGCGAAGTTTAAAACATCATCACCAAAGATATCTTGCACTGCTTCACATGCAGGTTTCAACCTATCAGGATTTGTACGAATAGTATCGTAGTTACTCATAGGTTGATAGCGACCCTTTTGATATGGGTGCTGTTTAGTAAACTCGTAGATCTTTTGTTTTTTATTTTCCCAGTCATTCAGTTGCACAACTGAACAGGGCCATGGAAATAATTGTTTAATCAACTGCATCAACTCCAACTATATCTTTGACTGGCACTTCATGCTCTCCTGCGATAAGATACCAGTGCTCACCCTCACGCACTCCGAGATACTTTATCTCGCTTGGGGGCATATCGTTCTCTCTTAATATTGCTTGTAGTTGCAAGTGCAGCAACTCGCTGTTCGTTGGCACACTCAACTTCTCGTCGCCAGTGTTGTCTGATTCGTTTGTATTCTGCATTGTTTGCCACGATGTCGCGTACTTTCTTAAAGATCTGAGCACTCTTATTATAGTCACAGGTCCAGTGATCAGATTCCTGAGGGCGGACTTCACCTTTACTATCATACTTCTTTCCACTATGATGGTTAGCATATCTACGAGCACGAGTAAATCCCATCTCCAGGAATTTACGACACATATCCATGCCTACAAAATCTTTAGCATCTCTGTAATCGAGATACATTGCATATATCTTGTTAGCAGACTTTACTGCAACATCAGGAGTTCGGAACCGCCAATGAGCACAAATGTCGTCTGTATAAGGCCGTACCAATAGAACTCCTTGTTCTCCCCGACCAATACGATAAAGTTCGTGAGTTTCTGGATCTGTAAAGTCAAGTGACTTGTAGTCGAGTTCATAACAAAACTCAAGCATAGTGGTGTGCTAGTTCAGAACCAGCATAGCATCACGCTACTATGATGTCAAGCGTTGTCCCAGATAATATCTCCATATGCATCCACGACATATGCATGGATGAAATGATCAGAGTCTGGACACTCGCTCTCCTTAGGGAACCACGACCCTGCCATCAATGAAGCAATATTCTCTTCATCAAACTCTAATGTGTTAAACTTACCTTGCTTGATAATATCCATGACATAATCATCAACAAAGTCTGCATAAAATGCAGTTACAGTTGCTTTCTTTGTTGCATCTAGTGCATTATATGTAATGAGATCAAAATATACTAGTGTTTTTTGATATCTCTGTGCATAACATGCAACTAAATCGAATACTTGTAGTTCTTTACCCTCAATAATCATTTCCATCCTCCTTTTAGAACCCACTCGTCATGGTATTGGTTTTTCCAACCACTACTGATTCCATAGGATGGTTGAATCACTTGCTCAATGTACCTACGATTTTCTTTTGCAATATTTAGACTCTGCTCTTCTAGAGTTTTCACTCGTCCATCTATTTGCGAGGACCACCAGACAGCACCTGCACCCTGAACGAGCAGGAATGATACAATAGCAAAGGGAATTTTAAAATCACTCATCGTTCTCAGTATCCAGTTCTTCTTCTACCTTAGTAATTAACATTTCCAACCATTGCTTTCTGTCAGCAAGTTGACTTTCGGTTAGATCTGTTTCACCAACACCAACATCCTCAACAGCATTTGCATTCTTAAGTTTTTCATACTCAAGTAATAATGTAGCGAAGTAGTTGTTCTCTGTTAGAGACTTCAGAACTAGGAAGTTTGCAATCTTTTCTCTGAATAGTTTGAGATAGTGTTTTGAGATAGGCAACCACTGATCATCAGTTGCAAGATACTCTCTATCAGGATAGTCTTCAGAATATATTTTCTTGAAAAAGTCAGGAGAAATTGGAAACTTAACTCCTTCTGGGTTGGTAGAGAACTCACTTGCAGTAGTTAGATCTCTAAGTTTAGATCTATACAATGTATACTGTGCTTTAGCATCAGCATCAAGTGGAGAATCTACTGCCAACGCCCAGTCAGTTTCTGATAGTAAGAAGTTTCTTGCCAATCTAACAGTGAAAGGAGATACTTTTCTCTGCTTACCATACATACGAGACAGTTCCGTTTGGAACTCTTCATTCTCGATAGAGTCAATTAGATAGAATGTTTCTACTAACTTATCTCTTACTTGCTTTGCCTGCTCAACATCAACCTGCTCCATTTCATAGTCAATCCACTCATACTCACCAGTTTTGAAGTTCTTGATGAATCTTCTGCGCTTAGCATAGTATGTGTTATTGGTGAACCAACTAAACATGATTAATTTATCCTTATCACTATCCCACAAAGGATAGAGAAAAGGCACCAGTTCATCCTGCCAATAGTTGTCGGGGATGACCTTGATGGTTCCATTGTAACTGATTTCTTGCTGTACAGTATCCAACTGTACTTGCAATACAGGAATATCAGCGGAGTTGAAGGTTGACATATTGCTGAATATAGTCTCCAGATGTATTTAGAACGCTTTGATTAGATACTTACATAATCTATATGGTGTAACCAGAGGAATATCAAAGTCGGGGTCAATTGATGCTACTGGTTCTACCTTCGTAGTTGACTTGAGTGTTAGTCTAGCATCAGTTGCTCCAAGACCAGAACTATATGTAATTCCTGGTCCAGTCTCACCTTGTACAACATATTTTAGAGAGTCAACTGCTGGTTTGGATATAGCACCCGCACTTGGAACGAATACCAATTCAGTTACCTTCTCTCTCCAGTAGATAAACTCAGCAATACCATAATGGTCTGTGTTACCATCATTATCATTTGCACCACTAGCATTTCCTCTAGGTTGCTCAACTTTGAATTTAGTGTTATTCTGTCTCGCTGCCTGTGGAACTGCAACTGAATATGTATACCACTTAGTATCTCCAGCTGCTCCATCCCATGATTGAGAGATGCTAGGAACATCACCGATGATAGGATCAGTTCTAGTAGCATTTGGATTGATGATAGTATCAATCAGTGTCCATCCAGTAGATCCTTCTAGTTGATAATAGACACGCAATGTCTCTTCTGGTTGGTTACCACCGTTGACACCATTTCCTCTACATGCTTTGATAGAGAAGTAATGAACATTTGTCGTATCTACAGGCACCAACTCAACAAATCTGGTCTTGGTTGTTTGACCATTTTGCCCACCAAACAGTAAGTAGCGAACATATTTTGCTGAAGTATTTGGTCCCAGAGTGATATCAGAAACCGTACCAGATGCAGAGTCAACATTTGCAGTCACAACAGTACCACCAGCAGCACCATTCATAACATAAACATATGGTGTCTCAGTATATCCACCACCAGCATTACCTAGTGTCACTGCTGTTACCTTTTGATTAGCAATAGTTGCTGTTGCAGTTGCACCAGATCCACCACCACCAACGATGTATACGCTTGGAGTTGCAGTTGGTAGTTTGAAACTACCATCATTGCCAGTTCCTGTGCCATCACTGTAAATGTTAACATCCCAGTCATCTGCGGTAGCACTACCAGCAGTAACAACATCACCCTGAGATACTGTGAGGTTACCACCAACATATCCAGTAATAACACCGAGTGCTACTTTCACATAACCGTTAGCACCACTAGCAGTGGATCCACTACTGGATCCAGATGCAGACTTACCAGCACCACCAGAACCAACAGTAACTGTAGCGCCAGCTGGATTTCCTAGGTCTGCCCATGAGACATTACCATTCCAGTATGCACCACCGCCACCGCCACCTCCACCAGGAGTCCAGTAATCATTATTATATTGAACAACCAGTCTTACTTTACCATTTGTTCTACCAGAGTTGGAGAGTGAACCATTTTGGAAGTAGTCTGATCTATAAGAGGAGACACCAGTCTGTCCTCCACCACCACCACCGTGACCACCGTCACCAGCAGGACCACCACCAGGACCAGCGGATCCACCACCGTTACCGTTACCACCAAAGGTGAGACCGTTACGAGCGCAGCCACCGCCGCCGCCTCCACCGCCGCCACCGATACATCCGTAACGTCCACCGACACCACCTGCACCAGAACCGAGAGCACTAGTCGTAGCTTGCAAACCTGCGGGAGGTCCACTACCATTGACACCAGCGCCATTATCATATCCAGTAGCACCAGCGCCGCCGCCACCACCTGCTCCAGCAACAATTTGAGATCCTCTCTTCAATAGAGTTGATGCTCCACCAGAACCGCCATCAGCATCATTATGTCCTTCTCCACCGTTGCCACCTCTACCAGAGTGTGATGCAGTACCACCACTTGGAGGACTATTACTAGTGTTACCATCACCACCAGCGTATCCAATTTCACAAGACCACGCTTGCTGTGTAAATGTACCTAATTGATTAGATTTTACTTCAACATAAACTCTTGCTGATGGGTGTCCAGTATAACCACCACGAGCTCCACCACCTTTACCACCATGAACATAAAATACAGCGGATGATGGATTAGCAACACCTGCTAGGTTAAATGTTCCATTAGATTCTAATGTCTGGTCATATGTACCACTCTGTCCACCAACTTCCACATTGACTCCAGCAGTTCCTGATCCATATGGAGGTAAACCAAACACACCAGCAGAACCACCATTGTTAGGATTGTTTGGATAATCTACCTTTGGAAAACCATTTCCTGACACACCATTGCCGCCATCGCCGCCATCAAATCCATCAGCACCACCAGTGCCTTCACTACCATATGATGATTTAGTTCCACCAGCTCCACCATTACCGCCTTGTAGACCTGAAGAACCTGATCCTCCGCCGCCACCTCTTGCTAGTAGGTTGATCTCATTACCATTACCAATTACAAGAGAACTATTTGTACCTGAAGATCCAGAAATTGTACCAGCAGCGCCCGATCCACCACCACCAACTACGACATACTGTAGAGTCTCTGGATTACCTGTAACAGAAGAAAAATCAATATTGTAACTACCAGGACTTGAATATGTCCATTCATTTGAATAATCATATACAGGCGTACCACCAGTGACTACATTTCTACCACCAATAGTGGATGTAGATTGGAATCTAAGGAATGTAGGATCTGGAATATATGTCTGGAATTCATACGATCCAGCACCATTTGCACCAGAAGCAAGATAGTATTGTTCATCTTCAGGTACTGTTGGGTCTTTAATACTACCGTTACCACCTGCACCACCTTGAAAATCTAAAACATCATATGTTGCGACAGTATTATCTGTATTCGCAACTCTCAGTAGACCATGCTTGTGTGTGAATACTGTTCCTGTTGTTGGATACCATCTAGCAATTCTACCAGAACCAGCACGATAATCTACAAGATATCTGTCACCACTACCTTCTTTGATCCACTCTTCTGTTCCAGGAACACTATGATATACTGTGTGATTATGTTGTGGAGCACCACGCAGTTTTGTCTCTCTCATGCTGACCTCAACGGTCTGCGATCCAATAATAGAACAACCAGTAGTCTCAACTACTTGATCATATCCAGTAGTAGTAATTCTTCCCAGTGAGAAGTAATCATCTTGAGATTCTTGTGCAAAGTACCATTGCCCACCTTTAGTTCCTACACCAAGAGAACTGTTGCCAACATTAGGAGAGTTGTTACCGAATACAGAACTGTTACCAACAATCTTTCTTGCTTTTGTATCTGGCACTCTAAATGTGCCCATGTATGGATCACCCCACCACTCCATCACATTTGCAGTTGATATGGGTGTGATCTCACCATTTGGACCAATTCTTACTACAGCAGTAGCACCTGTTCCACCACCACCAGTGATAGTTACATTAGGAGGATTTTGTGGATCATATCCTTGTCCAGCATTAACTACTTGAATGCGTGTAACAATTTGATTGACACTATCAATTTCAATACTAGCAGTTGCTTGAACACCACCAGATAATGCTGGAGGATCGATATCAATTGATGGTAGTGCGGTATATCCAGACCCACCATTTGTTACATCGATTCCAGTGCTAGATCTACCACCATATCTGTTTCCAATAATTTCAAATAGTGCAGGATACTCAGCAATATCGTACTGCCCTCCATCACAATAAAGATATCCTTCATGTGTATAAGCTGGATCATCACCCTGTATGTACGCATTACCTGCTCTTTCTGACAAGTTAGGGTAGGCAGTTGCAGAACTGACATAATTATGGTCAAATGTATTGTCTGTTGACTTAAGATTAGGTACAATAGATCCAATTGGTGTAGTATCCACCAACATATCGGTCAGGAATCCCTGTCTAGCGTTTCTATAACTTTGAGACATTACTATTAGATCTTAATTAGATATTCCATAACAATAAATGGAGCACAAGCAGAATCAACTGATACTGATGGATCTGTGCCAATTTGCATTGTTGTCACCAAGTTTTCTGGTGGTACAACAATAGCTTGAGTCTTAACTTTATAGTTATGATCTCCTCTATCTAGGTCAACTCTGTGATTATGATTAGTGGGATCATCCCCTGGTGTGATTGACAAGTCAATTGTATCTGTTGTAACTTGATCAACATCAACAATTGCAGTTCCAGATTTATGCTCTTGGTTAGACTGAAGTGGTACAACATCATGCAAACTGTTACCATCTACATCCAATGGAACTCCAGGATATCCCTGTTCATATGTGATAGGAACCTGCACTGTATGTGATGCATCATCACCACTACCAACACGAGCACAAGCACCAAACAGTCCTTCTACGTTTTTATATCTAACAGTTTCTACACCATCAGGAGAACCTTCTAGTTCAGCACCATCTAGATCGTATTCATCATTACTGATACAACCAAAGAAGTATGAAGATTCACCCGCACCAAAAATACATCCACCCCAATAGATGGTTTCCTGCAAACCACCAAACTGAGATGATGTAGGACCACCACCATCACCAGGACTCCACTTATCAATTGCTTTACATGGTTCTTGAGCACTTCCTGGTGGTTGATTTGAATCACCATTATATCTGGTTGCATCTAACCAATCTTGAATTGCAATTGTAGATGCATTTCTCTTACCAGTTCTACCTTCTGCTCTAGGTGCAGCAGAACTAGTCTCTGATGTTGTCATATTTCTAGCTCTTACAGCACCATGAAAGTGTGCGTGTGGGTGAATTGCTGTTTCTTCAACACCCTCAATATCAGTATAGTGAGAAGCACCAGCATATACCCATCCTGGTCTACCTCTGATTGCAATTTCTTGACTGGGAACAGTAATTGATCCAGAATATGTAATTCTTACATTCTCACCAATAGCAGAAACTACCTCAATACCAATACCAGATCTACTGATCTCATTACCCAAGGCATTAGTTACTCTAGCATTATTATATACACCAGCGTTAGCACCAGATGTAGGTTCAGGATATTTAGATCCTAGGTCAGGAACCATGAATTGATTCTCTGTTAAGGTATCAAATAAAGTACCATCAAGATTTCTTCTGGCAAACTTACATCCATCACCAACACCAAGAATTGATGCTAGTTGAGGATAGTCTTCTGCAAAGTATTTTGTGCCATCACATTTTAAATATCCAGCAGGAAGATTTCTTGCGTTTATTGCTTCCGTTGGGTCACCACTGTATTCCATTGGCCAGATAATAATCTGACCTGTTAGATTACCATACTTTGATCTTTCTTTAGCGTAAAATGCAGGCATTAGTATGCTTTGATGATGAAAGTCATAGTGAGACTAGGTTGTGTAGTATCACATGTAATATTTAGAGCATTTTCAAGACTATCAGCGGTTAGTGACGATCCATCTGCATCAGCTGCAGTATGTGATGGAGGACTTGCCATTGATCCGATAGTTTGACTAATCTCAAAACTTCCGTGGTTATGTGATCTAAATGATTGCTCCGTTGGATCCTTACTTGTACCTGCTAGGTTCAGTGACATTGGATATGAACCATGTCTAAATTGAACATCAACTGTTCCACCATTTTTTACAGGTAAGTTCAGTGTAATTTCATAAATTGGTGCTAGAACTGTACCAGTATTTTCAATCTGTTGAATTATAGTTCCTTCACGGAAAACATGATACTTATTATCAACAGATACCGCAGTGACATACATCAATGGTACGATCTTGTCGTATTGATACCAGTTTTCGGAACCAACACTATACAATCTTCTAATATCTGTGCCAGCGGGAAGAGTAAATGAACTAGACTCTGATGTAAGAGTAACACCAGACACAGAAAATACAGGTGCTAGTTCTGGATCATCTACTAGACCATCACCTCTCACTGCAGCTCCAGTGTCATATCCTAAGAAATTTGGTCTTTGTCTTACCTGCATTGGTCTTGGGAAGTATCCAGTATGACATGGTTGCTGGTGAGTATCTACTGGTTCAGTATCAATAATTTGTTCTGTGTTTTGACGACCAAAAATAGTTTGTGTGTATGTTGTATTAACTGGACCAGTTCCGCCGTTAGCTTGTTCTCTATCAGTTGATGGCCAATTGGATGCACCTGCAGGAACATTACCCCAATAATTTTTTCCTGTGCTATCCTGAATGAACTCCATGAAATTATCACACCTTGGTAGTGTGTTTTCATGGAAACCATCACCATACATTGTCATACTCACAGCACCATTCTGCCATGATGTTGGTTCTGTTTCAGCATTCTGACAGGTGTTTGGACCCTCGGTTTGATTACAAAGACCAGTAGATGCTTCACCAGTCATCTCAATACCTCGGTCAGTCCTGAATACCATCGGACCAGAAGCATTTGGGTTAGCAGATCCAAGAGAATCACTATGACCATGTGATGGCATATGGTTGATTCCAAGTTTTCTGTTCAATGTATGAACAGTCTCTAAAAAGTCTGGAGCTGTTAGTGTAATATTATCAAACTTAAAATATAAATTACCAGCAAGGTTCAGTGTAAAATCAATATCACCAGATGCTTGATATGTACTATTAATTAACTGATCTTCACCGAAACCTGAGATCAAGTCACCCAGTTTACTTCCTTGTTCATCATATATCGCATTGGCAGGATCCTGCTGTCCCATTTGATAAGTAGGATCATCCAGATATTGTCTCTCAAGGTCAACCAGAACAGTTGCAGACAACTGTGGTAGTCTGAATGTTGCTGTAGTTCCATAGTATGGAAACTCTGGATGATTACCACTAGCATCAGTCATGTCACCACCATAGGTGTCACCCAAACTTGCTGCTAGCAATGGATAATCAGAAGCATTCAATGTCTGCCCAGTGCAAACAATCCAACCTTTAGGAATATTAGAGGCAAGGAATCCATTGCCTCCATCCCCTCCCCAAGGCATGATGCTGCCAATTTTGGCAGACCTCATGGTTTTTAGAGAATCGTATCTTACTGTCATTTGTTCTAAATTAGAGTTCCATCAACCACCAACCGCGTAGTGCAGGTGGAATAGTTCTAGCATTTGCAGATCCTTCGATGTCAACAGTACCAGCATATACAAGTCCGAAGGATGCATTTCTGGTTTGAACAACTAGTTCACCAGAATCCCAGGTAGTTGTCAGAGTTTGACCAGCACCAGCGCCAATCTTAGATCCAGTGCTGTCACCTTGGATAGGTGTAGCAATGTTATTGATCTTCTTCGCTCTGAGGATCAGACTCGTGTTATATGTCAGGTTACCACTGAGTTCAATGAATCTAATCATGTCACCAGTCTGTGCATTGTCTGGTAGATATAGAACCATGTTGCTTCCAGAAGAAGCATTAACCATATAGTTATTATTTACCTCAAGTGGGTTGTCTTGCTGCTGACCAATGCCAGTTGATGCATCAAATGCAACATATGTGTGTCTTCTACCACCATTACCTGTCCAGTATTTCTCAATACCGAACGAATCGATAGCATTGTTCTGATAAATTCTGAAGTCTTTAGCACCTTCAGTTCCACCAACACCAGCAGATCCTAGGTTATCAATATGGAAGATGGATTGTGTTGCATCTTCATCTACCTTAAGTTGACCCTTCTGATAGAATGTCTCACCCATCAAGACATTACCTTCTCTGTTAGTAACACGGAAGGATGTCTCAGTAGAGCAGATGCCATTCATCTGACAATCATCATAGAAGATCTTGAGGTCACCATAGAATGTAGCAGCACCCTTGAGTGTCATGCCATTCGTGTTAGTTAATGGATCTTCAATCGATCCATCACCAGAGTGACCATCGTCATTAGAGATAGACAGAACCAGAGTCTTACCATCAGAACCAAACATTCTGAGGACACCACTGTTGATAGTGAGGTCATCTTGAATTGTTACCTTACCACCATTGTATAGTTCAACAATAGGAGTGGTGACAACATTAGGAACTCTGACACTCTTAGGTAGTTTGATAGCATAGAATACATCAAGAGAACCATCAACACTATCAGCGACAAAGAATTCTGTGCCGATTCTCATCATGGTGAAGTAATCTAGTTTTGGTGAAATTAGATCACCATCACGCAGAGTTAATTCTAGTCTTAGGTCACTAGTGTTAGGTGTGCGTGCCTTGAGAGCAGTTGCACGATCTCCTTGAGTTGCAGGAACATCATGTAAGAGTGTTGTTGTTCTCTCATACTTCTCAAGTTTAACAACTTGAACACCAGCAGCGAAATTTTGTGCAGTTGTTCCTTCTACACCTCTACCACCATTTGGATATGCAGCATTGCTAGAAGTTGGTAGGAAGAATAGACCACCAGCCTCATATGGATCATCAGTAACTTGAATAATTTCAATTTGAGATCCAGTGACATACATGGCAACTAAATCACCCTTCATGAAGGCATCTAGATTAGATGCAATCTGAATATTAGTTGTAGCAGCAACAATACTTGCTGGTAGAGTAGTAATAGGACCTGTTGTTAGTTCCGATTGAGGATCGAATCTGTAAACAGTACAAACATCAACATCAGCAGTGTATGCAGCAGGTGATGTGCCGAACGCTTCAGCGTTGAAGAATACAGTGGCGTGGGTGTTGCCAATCTTGGTATCACCTGTGCATGTATCAACTTCAAATGTAGTGATAGGATTAGTAGCACCATTAGTAATGGTGAGTTTCTTATTTGTAGGAGAATTTGTGAATGGTGTGGTGCAGCTACCTTTGATTGTTAGAGAACCAGTTAGTTCCTGATCACCCTTAGATTTAACAGCACCTGTGGTAGAATCTACCTCATATACAGTCTCCTCATTGTTGCTATCACAACCATTCTTGATCCTGAACTTCTTAGCTACCTGAGATAAGAGAGTCTTGACCTTGAATACTTCACCAATATCAAATACAGAGTTGTTTGCACTAGATTCTCTACCGATGATTACATAGTCACCGATAGCAATAGTGCCACCAAACTGTGCAAGATATACATTCTCATCATTACCCTGATCATCGATTGGTTGCTCAGTCCATGTAGCGTCAAACTGTACGATACACTTATAGATCGCAGTCCTATCTGGATGTGCGTTGCTGACAGCAGTGAAAGTACCAAATGGTTCTCTCTCAACAACGAGATAGTATGGAGCGGTGCTGATTCTAGGTAGAGAAACAACTCTCACAAATTCAACATTACTACCAACAGAAGTGGTAGTGTATCTCATATTAGTGATACCATAATGATCTACAGAATCACCACTAATCGCTTCCTGATAGAGTTGGAACACAACTCCACCAGTTTGAGCATTGACAGGCATGTCAAGACTCAATCTTGCATAGTTCTTGCTTTGATCAATCCACTGAACAAATGTTGGCCAGGTTGATGGATCAAAATCATCTAGATCTGTTGGACAGATAAATCCAGCAGAGGTGAATGATGCACCATCATCAGTGGAGTAACGAATCTGTAGACCTTCTTCTTGTCCAGCACCAGATCTATCTGGTACTTCACCACCATTGTTGTTATTACCAACATAAACATCAATTTCAATTCTGATGACAGGACCATTGTTGTTAATGAATGACGCATCAAGTGATTGGAAGTTAACAGATCTTGGACCAGTAGTTGTCTCCTGACTGTTTGTGAAGAACGCAAGATACTTCTGACCAGTGTTAAATCCACCACCGTTACCAGTTCCAGGTCCACTAAATGCAATTTCAACACCACCCTCATATCCAGTGATGATGCCCTGTGGAGCATTACCATCAGTATAAGAACCGAATTCGGTTGTTACAGTAGCTGTATTTGCGGAGTCAGGAGAATCTAGTAGTAGGATATCATTCTCTTGGAAGTATGGATTACCATTTGCATCCAGAGACTCTCTAAGAAGTGGTAGATAGTATTGGTTACCAGTTAGTGTTGGTAGATCCTGAGGTTCAATTGTTGGGTTACCACCAATATTAGTGATTTCCTGCTGATAGTTAGTGCCACCCCAGTTACCACTACCTGAAGTATCAATTTCATTGTACTGAGGATCGCCAGATACAAATCTATTAACATCAATCAGGTCAACATTACTGTTGAATAGATTGTTACCAAGGATACCAGTTGGGTGTGCAATCTTAGTAGATCCTGCTTGTCCTCTACTTGCAACGAAGGAGTAGGATGCAAATCCACCACATAGAGTCATGTCAGCGTTGAATCTAGCAGAAGAATCAACAACTAGATTGTTTCTAATTGTGGTGCTACCACCTTGACCACCAATAGTAATCTGAGATGCGTTAGTAGCAAAGTCAAGAACAGAGGTTGCACTGTTTCCTGCGAAGAACTCAACTGTTCCTGCAGTAGATGTCAATCTAACAGTATCAAGTAAACCTCTCTTATTACCTAACTGGAAGTCTCCATCAACCTTGAAGGACTTGGTAGCAATGTTAACAAACGATAGAGATTCGTTGTTATTATATGCACCACCAATGGTAATCTTAGAGATATTAGTACCAGTATGTGGAGTGTTACCAATCCAGATATTACTATGAAGTGAGGAGTTACCAAAGTATAGGAACTGATCAGACTGACTATCGTTCAGCATTCTCAGAGTTGTACCCTGAGGAGCAATCCTTAGAGCGCCAGTGAATGTAGAATCAGGAATGATATCAAAGTTACCACTGGTGATGTCAGTTCTGATCTCAGCAGTGTTAGATCCACCGCCACCGTGGACTTCAATATCCTCTTGGAATCTAGCATCGCCAGTGAATCTAGACTCACCGTCAACAACTAGTGCTCTGTCTAGTTCAGCGTTAGTTACATTGATACCAACGCGACCACCATTAGCAGTAGAAACACGGAATGTTGCTTCATTTACTGGTGTGTATGCATCACCACCGACCATAAGAGCGTCGGTACGATCTTCCTGAGTTCTGTTAGCAAATACACTGTGACTTGCATAGTCAGTTACTTTCTTACCAGAGATGAATGCTGTACCAACAACATCTAGGTTTGCACGAGGTGTAGTGTTAGAGTCGATGAAGTTAGTCTGATAAGAATCTCTCTCAGATCTAGCAACAGTGTTAACACCTAACTTATAGTCACCGATATTAGCAGTATTTGTTCTAATTGCTTCTGCACCTAGAACACCAAACTCTTTCCAGTTGGAGTTAGAGAACTCCATGGTGATGTTTGCATTTGCTGCAACTTCATCTGCCCAGAGTCGTGGGTTATCACCCTGAACACTGTTCTTGACATTATTAATTGCAATCTGTACAGTATTTGCTGCACCACTGAATCCATTAGCGATGACCTGCCAAGTTCCATCAACCTGACTATCTGTCATACCAAGAATTCTGATCTCAGATCCACTGGTGATACCAAGTAGATCATTAGTTAGAGATCCACCCCACTCAATAGTAACAATATTAGTATTGTTAAATGTTAGTGTGTAGATATTGGTATTGCCAATCTCGGTGAAGAAGTTAGCATAGATCCAACCCAAGGATCCACTCTGTCCAACAGACTCACCCTTGAGTAGCATGTCACCTGCAAGTGGAGCACCAGCAGAACCATACTGTACGATCTGAGAAGCATTGAATGCTCCATACTGATCAGGTGTGATGTTAGATGGAGATGTGCCAACAATATGAGTTTGAATCTTATATGGTTGACCGTCTCTGCGACTATTGAACTGGAAAATTGCAGCGGAAATTTTATTTCGTGCAATGACAATATCGCCTTCGGTTTCCTGATTTCTAAGGAAAGCATTTCTATCCAGAGATCCATCATCAACAGCAGGATCAACGAAGGAGGAGATAGTTAGTGCTGCCTCTCTTACAGTGCCAAGAACATTGATGAGAACTGGGGAGTTGAATGTACTACGACGATCCTGTGCTTCACCACCGTTAACAGTGATGTATTCGTTGAATGTAACAGGTGTATCGAATGTAGTAACGAGGTTGCCTAGTGTCTCGTCATCATCAGCAGAATCCTGAAGTGTTGCAGACTCTAGGAACTCTTCTTCACCAGTGATAGCGTCAATCTTACGGTTACCAATGTATAGGTCACCATTAGAGTTCAAACCAGTGTAGAATACAAGACCACCGTCTTGCTTCTTAGATTGTGCGTAGAAGTCTTGAGTTGCTGTGAGTACAACTTCCTGACGAGCAGGTAGACCAGTTGAATAGTTACCAGGACCGAAACCTAGGTATTCAAAGGTATGGTTACCAGCACGAGCGATAGATGGACGACGAAGTTCAACATAGTAACGCTGATCACTCATGACCGTGCTGTCACCAGCAATAGGAATCTTACGATCCTCAGATCCAGATGCAGCATTACCTGATTGTGCAATCAGTCTGTTATCAACAGTAGAGCTGACTTGAGTATAAGAATTATTCTTAAGCGCAGGTGTTGCTAGGAGGTCAATCATTGCCTCCTTAGTCATCGATCCCTTGAAGTCGTTAACTCTTACAAGACCGTGTACATAGTTGTCTGCAGCAGAGTATGTTGCAGGTGGATCAACCAATGTAGCATCCAGTTTCTGATACCAGAGAGGATCGTTCTTGTAGTTAAGTGGATATAGTTTGCTGATAGGCTGAGAGAACTTGAAGTTCCTAAAGTTGCCTAGGTTACCAGCACCCTGTGGGAATGGTGAGATGTTACCACGAACAGCAGTTAGATAGTAGATACCATCTTGCTGTCCAAAGATACGGCGTTGTACCTCTTCAACATCAAAGATGTAGAATGTATCATCAATAACACCAGTGTCAGTAACAGACTCGATGTAGTATTGGATACCAGCATCGTCTTCGATGATATCACCAGGAGTTACAGTGTAAACTGGTGCTCCATTCTGTCTGTAGTAGAATTCTGGATAGTTCTTACGGATTAGTTCCTTAATAACGAGAGACTTACCAAAGTCAGGGTCTGCAAGTAGATCGGAGAATGCAGCACCTTGACCAATTCTGATATTCTCAATGGTGTCGAATGTGATAGCACCTACAACACCCTTAAGGATCATGTACCAGTCAGATGTTCCAGGAACATTTGTGATAGCATGTAGATAACCATAACCAGAAGAGTTACCGAACCACTCAACACGGTTGACTGCATCAGAGGACTGAGTTTTATCTGCAACAAAGTTGCCACCCTGAGGTGCAGTAACCTTGATTGTAGTAAATGTCTCGTTGATGAGAGCAGCATTGGTGATCTCAGGGTTGATAACATTCAACTCTAAGTAGTCATTGTTATCAGCAGCAGTGAAATATCTACCAGACTCAATAGTCATGGTGACATAGTTCTGCGTCTCGATCTTCTTGGCATACTGAGTAGTACCAGTTAGATCCTTTCTGTATGGATCATACTCAACATCAGGGTTGAGGTTTAGTGTTTCAAACTCAGACTTAGTAACACCAATGACTTCATTGGATTGAACTGGGTTGAAGAATCTCGCCTTGGTTACATTACCAGATACAGGCTTCAGTACCAGTCTCTGTGGTACGAGTTTTCTAGTTTCGTCAGTTCTAGTCTTAATTGTGAAACCGTTGATAGGATCACGAGCAGACTGTAGATAAGATGGAATGACATAACGCAAGCGATAGATTCTATCAAGTGCATCACGCTCATCCTTGACACGCTCAAAGTAAGAGTCGTTTGTCTTATCAATACCATCAGCATATTCTCTGATACGACCGATGATCTGATCAGTTCCTAGATCGTTCTCAGTTTGTAGATACCACTTACCATAGATCACTGGAGCAGTTCCAGGATTTGTGAAAGCGGGATCAAACTTCATAGGCGACTCACGCTTGTTAGCGAAGACGCTGAAGTCATAAGTTCCAGGCTGGAATGTAATTTCGTTTACACCAGCTTCAGCATCTGATTTTGTCTTATAGATGGTGAAGACTTTCTCATTGATGTAACGAGCAAAGAAGTATACATTACCAAGGATTCTACCGTTACCATCAGCAACAGTAGGATCGGCTGCATATGCAGAACCTACTAGTGGTAGTTGACCACCTTCATTTGCTCTGAAGAATACGGTGTGACCAGTGATGTTAGGGAAAGGAACATCAAAGATGTGTGGTACATCTGTTCTGATGTTGGTGTTGCTGACACCATCAAGTTCACAAGAATACTGATGGAGATCATAGTTGTCATCTAGGACAAAGTTATAGATGTCAATCTCAACATCAGGATGGATATCCTCAACCTCAGCAGAGTGGATGTAGATACCAGCAGCAGCGTTCTCTTTGCTGCTTGCAAGCATGATCTTAGTTTGATCAGAACCATCAAACGCACCGATATTAGAGTAATCCTCTGGTTTTGTAGTTCTACCAGGAGCAATTACATAATACTTCTCGTTAGTTTCAAAACCATTTGGTAGTCTGACAAGACGCTTGTCAACATCAACATACTGATTGGTTACAGTATCATATCGTGGACGAGGTACAAGTCTGACAGCAGTTCCAGTCTCTAGGTTATGTGGATTAGAACCATTGTTGTCTAGAGTCCACACAGTTGCTCTAGCAGCAAGTTCTGTTGTTAGAGTAGGTGGTTCTGTACGAGCAACAGATGCTAGTCCAGTCTGAATAATCGTAGAGATGTTAGCAAAATACTGACGGATAGTAGATGCTTGATCAACACACTCAGGATATGTTGTATGCTGAGTGATTGTCTCGTCAGTTGTAGGTGTGGTGCTACTGTATACACCAGCATCTAGTGTGAAGTATAGGTAAGAGTTGGTGCTGGAGCTATTCGCATTGATAGAAGGACCAAACTCTAGACCGAGAGGAACTGGATTTCTAGCAACACTGTCAATATATCCAGGGTTCTCAATAGTATCAGTGAGAAGTTTGAATAGTGTAGTGATACCAGATGCAATGTCCTGACAGGAACCATTAGAGATAGTTCTAGTTACACTGCCTAGAGAAGTAGGAGTTGCAACAGCATCTTCTACGATCTTAAACAGAGTGTTGATAGTAACTCTAGTGTCCTCACATGATCCTTCAGATGCAGTCTTGGCAAGATCATATAGAGTAATGTTACCTGCGATAGTATCAGTTACAATCTGAGTCAGTGTGGTGATGGAAGATCTTACATCTTCACAGGAACCAGCAGAAACAGTTCTAGTTACACCAGCGAGAGATGCTGGAGTTGTAACTGCATTGATAGGAATAGCAGCGAGTGTAGTGATAGCAGATCTTACATCATCACATGGTCCCTGAGAGAATGTTCTAGTGACAGAGTATAGAGAAGTTCCACTAGTAATTGTGTTGGTGAGTAGAAGAACCAATGATGTAATGGTTGCTTCCTGCTGCTGACATGTTGGGTTTGCTTGATCAACAGTGATTGTGAGGTCCTTAACCTGAGTCAGAGATGTGTAACCACCAACGGTTACATCCTCATTTCTCATGACCTGAATCATGATGTCACGAGCTTCGTTGAATGCCTGAATAGTCTGAGCTTCTTCGCCTGCTACATGAGCACCAGTTGCATATAGATTTGCAGCGTCCCAAGTGCGATCATTACCACCAAATGCTAGGTTATGTGCAACAACTTTGATGATGTCTTTAATGTCATCAATACAGTCTGCATCATTATTGGTTGGAACAGTGAAACCAGAGTTTGCTGCTTGCATTCTGCCGAACGCAATCTCTGCAATGAAGTTAGTGTTAGCAAGGATTAGATTCTTAGCGTCAGCTGACTTATTGTTAACAGGAGTTGGTTCGTTATATGTGATCGTAGTGTCTTTAGTCTGAGATAGACCATGTGAACCAGTGACTAGAACATCTTCGTTTCTCATCACCTGAATCATTAGGTCACGAGCATACTCGAATGCCTGTACAGTTTCACTCTCTTCACCGACAACATGAGCGCCAGTGACATAGAGATTAGACATATCCCATGTACGATCGTTACCACCAAATGCTAGGTTGTAAGAGATCTCTTCTGCAAAGTCAATGAGGTCATCGATGCAGTCCTGTGGATCACCAGTAGGAGTCGTGAATCCAGGATTCTCTGCAAGCATTCTTGCATATGCTTCGTTTGCAATGAATGACTTGTTAGCAACGATTAGATCACGAGCGTCACCATTACGGTCTACAAGTGGATCTGGTAGATCATATGTAATTGAATTATCAAATGTCTGGGTGTAACCATGTCTATACTGTGATGCAGTTTTAGTTACATTACCTAGACTAGATGGTGTAGTAACAGCATCGATTACAATCTGTCCAAGAGTAGCAACGCTAGACTGAATGTCATCACAAGAGCTGACAGAGTTAGTGCGTGTTACATTGTATAGGTAAGTGCCCTGACTTGTAATACTAGATGTAAGAATATTGACTAGAGTAGTGATACTAGCAGCCTCATTTGCACAGCGAGGAGTGTTAGTATCAGTTGTGATTGAACTGTCAATTACCTGAGTCAGACCTGTGTGACCACCAACAGTGATAGTCTCATTACGCATTGCCTGAATCATCATATCTCTCGCTTGGTTGAAAGCGTAGATAGTCTCAGTCTCTTCACCAGTTACATGAGCACCAGTTGCATAGTAGTTAGCAGCATCCCATGTTCTGTCGTTGCCGCCATATGCTAGGTTGTGTGCAACAACATCAATAACATCTTTGATGTCATCTAGGCAGTCATTGTTGTTTCCAGTAGGAACACTGAATGTAGGATACTGTGCAAGCATTCTGCCCAGTGCAATCTCTGCAATGAAATCTTTGTTTGATAGAACTAGATTACGAGCATCACCTGCTTTATTGTTGACAGGAGTTGCAGGGTTGACAGTGATAGAAGTGTCATAGACCTGAGTGAAACCATGGTTTCCAAGGATTAGAATCTCCTCATTCCTCATTGCCATAGTCATCAGACTGAGAGCAAATTCAAATGCCTTGACAGTCTGAGCTTCTTCACCAGCAACATGAGCACCCTGAACATACAGGTTTGCCATGTCCCAAGTCTTATCATTACCACCGTATGCCACATTGTAAGAAATCTCATTAACGAAATCTACAATGTCATCAATACAGTCTTGTGGGTCACCAGTTGGTGTAGTAAAACCAGGATTTTCTGCAAGCATTCTTGCATATGCCTCAGCAGCAATCAGATTTCTGTTAGAAATCATCAAGTTCTTAGCATCAGCTGCACGGTTAGAACCACCAGCACCAATCAAGAGAACCTTCTGGTTTCTCATGACATCTACCATGATGTCACGGGCATGATCAAATGCTTCGATGGTCTGAGACTCTTCACCAGCAACATGAGCGCCAGTTAGATATAGATCAGCAACTTCCCATACTCTATCGTTACCACCAAATGCAGTGTTGTATGCAACTTCTTCTACGAGATCTGCAATGTCATCAACACAGTCCTGAGTGTTACCAGTAGGAGGAACAAAACTAGGATTGTTTGCAATCATGCGAGCGTATGCTTCGTTCGCAATCATTGTCTTGTTAGCAAGAATCAAGTTGCGAGCATCGCCACCACGATCTGTTACAGAATCAGGTGCATTGTATGTAATAGTAGAATCAAATGTCTGAGTTAGACCATGAGCACCAGTAATTAGAACCTTCTGGTTCCTCATTACCTGAGCTGCCATGAGCTTTGCTTGCTCAAACACATACAGTGTTTGTAGTTCTTCGCCGCTTACATGTGCTCCCTTGACATAAGAATATGCTGCGTCGAATGTCTTATCATTACCACCGTATGCAGTGTTGTCTGCAACTGCTTCTAGGAGGTCTACAACATCATCAATACAGTTGATGTTACCACCAGGGACAGTGAATGTAGGATACTTAGCAAGCATTCTCTCGACTGCTTCATTAGCAATCAAGTTCTTGTTAGCAAGAATTAGATTACGAGCGTCACCATTACGGTCTTGTACCAGTTCTGGTGCAACATAAGTGATAGATGTATCCTTAGTCTGAGTTAGACCATGCGTGCCATAGATGAACACATCCTCATTACGCATGACCTGAATTGCCATGTCGCGTGCATACTCAAATGCTTTAACAGTCTGAGCTTCTTCACCAGCAACATGTGCTCCAGACTCGTATAGGTATGCTGCATCCCATACTTCATCGTTACCACCATAAGCAAGGTTCTCAGCAACAGCCTCGATAACATCTACAATGTCATCAATACAATCTTGTGAGTTACCAGTTGGTGTAGTAAAACCAGGGAAGTCTAAGACCATACGGTCATATGCTTCTCTAGCAATAAAGTTTTTGTTAGTTAGGATCAGGTTACGGGCATCTCCGTTACGATCACCAACTAGTTTCTTAGTAGAATAGGTTGCCTTCTGTCCAAGCTCAATCTCAGTAGAACTAACAACACGCTTAACATATGTGTCATTAGGAATAACTGGAGATGCAGGACGGGTTGCACCATTGTTGAGCTTACCATCAGTAAACTCTGATGGGTCGTAGTCTGCAACACGCATACCCTGAACGACACCAGAAGTATCACCGATGTCAACAATAGCAGAAGATGCTGTTGTAGCTGCTCCTGTACGCAAGTAGGAGAAGTTACGCATTGCTGCGATTGCTAGGTCTCTAGCGTAGTCGTAACCCTCTAGAGTTTCTGTCAGCTCACCAATGATGTAAGACAGACTGTTACCAACATAGTAAGACTCTGCTGCTTGGATGGTGTTGATGTTACCACCAAGTCTCAAGTCTTGTACAGTAGCATCGATTAGATAACCGATGTCACGACGGCACTTCTCAATAGTAATGCCTTGCTTATCTAACAGATATGGATACTTGTTAGTGATGTAACCATACGCTTCTTCTGCAATGAAGAGTTTGTTATCTTCAATTCTATCAGCAGCATCTAGATTCTTATGGTTAATAGTGATACCAGAAGGATTGAGAATATCTGCAGATGCAGTAAACTTCTTGAATCCATTTGGAGACAGAGTTGCATTGAAGATATTGCTGCCACCAGCAGTTCTAGGAATCAGTTTTACATATAGTTTCTCATCGCTTCTAGCACCTAGACGGAATCCATCGATAGATGCAGCAGGACGAATTCTAGGATTGTATCCTTCATCATCACCTAGGTAGATCTTAGTTTGATCAGTTGCAGTGTTCTGGTTCTTAGTTGCAGGTACATCAAGAGTGTAGTAAGCAGAACGCTTGATGTTGCCAGTAGTTGTATCAACAACTTTAGGTGGAATAATATCTGTAACATAACCACCCTTGTCCTGACTGAACGCAAATCCTTTGTGACCAATTGCGTGTAGTGAGGTGTTACCAAAGTTGGAGTTAGAGTTGGTGATCGACATGTCACCACCACTTTCCATTAGGAAGTGATCAGCGAAACCAACAGCGAAGATCGAAACGTTCTGGATGAATGCATCTTCAGATGCACGAACATGGAAGTTTCTCCAGTCATCTTTCCAGAATGCATCACCCTTGGTGTGATATGGAGTGGTTGCAAAAGCGTCTGCTAGAGATGCTTGGTTGAATGTGTTAGAGTATTCATCATAACGAATGAACGCTCTATCGTCTTTCTGCAGCGACACACCCGTGTACTGCGCGATAACCATCGACTTGAATCCAGTCGCCTTCAGACCATTTGCCCAGATACCACAAATACCCCAAGTAGATCGGATGGAGCAGTTGAAGACATATGGAGATGCAGACTCAACAGAGTCAACTTCTGCTTTGACGATAGCGTTAGAACTTAATCCATTCTGAGAAGTGTAGGTAGTTCCGCTAACAAGACTGACATTAGTTCCTAGTGCAGCAACAGTTCCAGGAATTTTGTAAGTAAACTTACGCTGGTCAACTAGGTCAATCTCACTGATAGAGAAAGCACCGTTAAGTTGATCATCAAGACCATTGTTTTCAATAGCAACAAACTGGTTCCTAAAGTAACCATGGTTAACTTTGGAAGTAACTTCAACACTAATAGTACCAGCAGGACTGGAGTCTGTTAGTTTGATGCTCTCAATAGAACGGAAGTCAGACAGAGGTCCAACAATTCTGTTCTCCTCAATTCTCTCGCTGAATTCACGAGGATCATCAATAGTTGGTTGATATTGTGAGAATGCCTTAGCAATCTTTTGATAATACAGACCTAGTTCTTCTTTGTCTGCATATTCAAATACAGTTAGTTTGTGGTGAGAGTAGTTAGGAACTGCTTTCTGGTCCCAATAACCATTCTGATAGTATACTTTACCGATACCATCAGTCTTGTCAAATAGAGGAGAAGATGGTTCTAAGTCACCATCCTTAATAGTAAACTGCCAGAAGTAGCAAGCACCTGTTACATTAAAGATAGCGGATCTCTTCTCTAGCCTGTCAGCAGGGTCAGGAACATAGAGGGGGCGAACAACAGTGCGGCGCAGATCGTAACCAACCAGAGATGAACCACGAGGAAGAATAGCGCCACCCTCGGTATTGTTGAAAAGATAGAGAACATTGTTAGGGTCCGAAATATCTAAGTTAGAGTTATCGGTCCACAAATTCATCGCCTGATCAAAGGCGAAAGGATCGATACCATTTGTATCTACAATACCTGGGCGGTTATCAATATAGTGGTTACCAGGCATCAACATGATAGTGAACTGGTCAAACCTATCATTGTCTGGTCCAGGTAAGTATGAGTACCTGGCAATTTCTAAGAATGCACGCTGAATCGACTTGAAGGGTCTGATGGGCGAGTTGCCTCTATTATTCAGCTCATCTGTCGCATTAAAGTCGTCAGGTGAGACATAAAGATACTTACCAGTCTTAGAGCTGATAAGATTATCAAGTCTTGTCAAAGCCATATTTTTCCTAACCTGCTGAGGTATAAGATCCGATCTTCGATTATTTATACCACTATTAAATGGAGAATAGGAGACTCGAACTCCTGACATCCTGCTTGCAAAGCAGGCGCTCTACCAACTGAGCTAATTCCCCATGAAGAAGTTGAAGTTTATTACACATCTGACCTGAGCGTCTAGTTGACTAACTCCTCTGTGAAGTCTGTCAGATCTAAACAAAATCATCCTATTTGCAATAGAGTTGACAATTTTACCATCCTCAAACTCAGTATAACCGTCGTTACTATTGACATAATATATGCCAGTTGTCATTTTCTTACTGGGTTTTCCATCACCACCTCTGTAGTCATGATGAAAATCACTGTAATATCTTTCTGGTTTGATTGGTTCTAGATTTGCCTTCACTCGATGCAAAGCGAGAATATTTAGGTTATCTAGAATTGGTGTAATTGTGTCAAAGTGTGGAGATTTTGTCATGTCATAATGATATTGACTCTCTTGCTTGAAAAATGGATGAATGAACTGATAATTCATCATAGAGTCATCATCTCCTGCTTTCTTACATAGGATCCATGGCAATGGACCAGCAATCATGTAAGACTGCAGTTTTTCATGCTCTTCAGGTTTTAGAAAGTTATCGAATATTTGCATGATAAGAGGGGGCATTCCACCCCCAGTGAGTTACTTGGGTAACAAGGCTAACTTGACCCCGATCTCCTTATAGATCAGGCAGCAACAGGGGCTGCTTGACGGGAGAATGCAACGATGTTGTTCGCTGCGACATCAGATGTGTTTGCATCTATTGGGTGCTTATCCAAGCAGGTTTCAGTCACGCTCCTTGTACCCCGTCGAAACCATGGCACCCCCGTGAATGGAAGTGAGGGGAATCGAACCCCTGTCCGAAATGTAGGTGGCGTCACCTATTCCACAAAAGTGGAAAGCCACTCAACGGACTTGAACCGTTGACCTACTGTTTACAAAACAGTTGCTCTATCCAGCTGAGCTAGAGTGGCGTATGAATTCTAGGTGTCCCCAATTGGATCCCCAGACTTTTTGTCCTGTCTCAGGATTGATCCCCGAGTCCATGACACTGTATGTATTATACCCGAGAACTATGTCATTCGTCAAGTAAGTTTTGATGCCTTGCCAGACGACCCAGCAGTCACAGTCAGTGTTGTGACCGAAAAATTTTCCATACTTTTCATCATACTCAAAGATTGTATCACATCCTTCTTTATAGTGGTGACCTGTCAGGTCAAAATTTTTGATGCGAAATTTTTCTCCATCTGGAAAAACACGCATACGAAATTGCCTGTAGGGTTTATCCTGTGAGTGATAGTATGCTTGAGATCCCTCAAACCAATCACCACCGATCCATTCATGTTTAATAATAATCCTAGCGTAGCGAGTAGGATGCTTTAATGCTTGTAGACGATTGTCAAAAGTTCCTTCTAGGTAGTCATGAAAAAGTGTCATCGGGCAATAGTTCAGGGTTCTGAACTTCTATATCAAATAAAAGTGGGTGTAATTCTTCTGCGATTAGATAATCAGAACTCTTGTCAACTTGATCCAATGAAAACTCTGGGTTACAAGCTGCCTCAGATTTAATCCAGACATCTTCTAACTGATGCTTTTCGATGGTATCAAACGAAAATGGCATACCATCGATGAAGTACATTTTGACTATAGTCTCGTACTCTCCAGGGAATGTGCAAAACACATACTTAGAACTAATTGAATATCCCTTGAAAGACATAAGTTTCTATGTCATACTGGATTATTTATGTGTCAGCGTATGAAAACAAAAAGTTATTTACATAATCTTTAGAGAAATCTTTACCAAATTTGCTTGCCATATATCCGATCACAGGATCCAAGTCTAACATATATTGGTCAAAGTTTTTATATACTCTGACATCAGTTTCCTTCGGTCTAGCAAAATAGAGTAGTTCTTCGTATGCACTTACATAACGCTTGAAGTTAATAAGATGCTTTTTAATGTCATCTACAGTGCCTTTCCTAACATAAACAAATCTAGAGAAATGATTACCTGCTTCAAAGAATCTGATATCTTCACTAGTGTTGTCATACATGTCTGGAAGTAGATATGAGATGACAGGGTGATCGAAGTCATAATTTGGAGTTGGATGCTGGAAGTCCCAAACAATTATTACTTTCTTTTCAAAGAAACACATCAAATCCATACCAAAACAAGGAAGATTCTCTCCAGTCTTTGGATAGACGATGTTATTGTATATTTTAGTTTTACCATCATCAATAATGGTTTCTCTGGATTTCAATATGTGATCCCCAGAATATAATTTTGATTTCAGTCTTGGACCATGGATCCAAATTTTACTGTCCTCTTCAACTTTTAAGTTGAGTGTTTTGACCAAGAAGTCTTGGTATTCATTCCACATTTAATTCTCCATAGGAGTGGGGGGACTTGAACCCCCACGATGTTACCATCAGCGGATTTTAAGTCCGATACGTCTACCGATTCCGTCACACTCCCAAAAATTCATAAATCACATCGCTGCCCCACATTTTTTTATTGCGGTTCGCGGTCCATCCTCGGTCACGACTCTTATATCTAGTACCGTCGAATTCTACCATACTTTCGACGAATCCACCATTCACTAGACATTCATCTGTAGCAACTTTACCTTTGTAGATACCGTTCTCCAGAGTGAATATCATATCACAACAACCACGATGTCCCTGCCAGTTTACTCCCCAGTTCTCAACACGGATGTGATCACCTTCAGTATAAACTTTATGCCAACGCTTCCTATATGGTTTTTCTTCACCAAGATAGTGATACCATTGCTTAGACTCTAGTTGTTTGGGTCCTAGTCTAGTCCAGCGAATTTTAACATGAGCATATCTGGCAGGATCAGCAGATGCCTGCTTCCAACTATCGTAGTATCCTTCTAATTTATCACAAAATTCTTCAGCATTCATGTAAAGAGACCAGTGTCTTTCATATATTGTAGTGCTTCTTTCATGCTACCGATATGCTTTTCATCGATAGCAACTTGTGGATATGATGCATCACCGCCAAACTCCATTTCAAACTGATATTGTTCAAAATGCTTTCCAACTGTATACTCTAGAAATTCTTTTACATCTGGAAGAGTTTTAAGTAACTGAGTCATTCGTTCACATTCTTGACTACCGTTACTATAAATTACAACTGTGTTAATCACGCTGCCTCCAGTCATCAGGTTTGTCCCTCTGAAACCAGTCAACGATTTCATCTGCACCTTTGAACCCCGTTCTGTGATTGGATGGGTCGGGGTCGCCAAGTCCCATCCTATTCATAAAATCATCCATACTACCTTCCTGAATGTCTTGGGCGGCATGGCGTCGTGCTTGCTGCAACCAATTTCTAGCGGTGGTATTTGCTTTGGACAGTTTCTCTGCCCACACCATATCATCTAATGATACTTGTTCCTTTTTCGCAATCTTGCTACAGATACCTTCTAAACGAAGGCGATATTTAGTAGAGAGCATATTACTCACGCAGTTTTGTTTCTAGGTCAGAAAGTTTAGTAAATTCTGTATGTGCAGCGTCCTGGCGCTCACACACAATATTTAGAATATCATCCAGAATGATTTCATTTTCAACATAGTCATCAAGGTACTGGTCGAGTGCTTCTTTCAGATACCTATATCTATGCCACTCTGGGGAGTATGGTTTGTAGTGCATGATATAGCAGATATATGTCCTGCATTATAAGACAAAAAAAGGGGGGTGTCAAGCACCCCCTAACATTATATTATATTATCTTCAGAAGGAGTAGGTAACACCGATTTTAGTACCATATCCATTGTCAGCATCATCGACGCCACCAGCGAAGGAAAGTTCGCCGTAGATATCGAGTGCTTCAGTAGCAGCAACGCTGCCATAAACTTTACCAGACAGAACGGTATCAGATTCACCACCGTCAGTTACGACGAAAGAAGGACCGACCTGAGCACCATAGGAGACGATACCGTCACCACCAGCGTAGCCCACATGAGCGTCTGTAGTAGTCCCAGTGTAATCAGATCCAGTGAAACCTGAGTTTGCCTCGATGTTCACGTAAGGACCAGCAAATGCGGCAGGAGCAGCAAGAGCGGTAGCAGCTGCGGCAGCAGCAAAAGCAGTTTTGATCATGTAAATTTACCTCGTTTGTTGTAGATCGATTGGGTCCTTTCCCAACCACACGAGTAATTTATCAGAGTTGAGGGGGAAAAGCAACCCCCCTTGTGCCAGTTTGCAATGAGTATATCTTACCAGTTAGTTAAGATAAATTAATGCACCCTTGACAGTGACATCGCCCCCTGCTGTAAGACCAAGGGAAGTTGTTGCTGTAATTTCCGTTGCTAATGTAGAAGTAGTCTTGACATCCTTCATCGCTTGCACAACAAAGGATCCTGGGAGAAGTCCATCAAAGGATGGTTTCGCAATGCCAGCGGTTGCCATGATACTACCAACCTTAGTGCTCAACTTAATGTCACCATTGGTAGAATACAAACTTAGAGCATTCTTAGGATCAAAGATGAGACCACCTTTAGCACCAACTACACCTAGTTCATATCTACCGACGACCTGATACTTCATGTCGCCCAAAAACTTGAAACTCTGGTTACCAGCAGAAATGGTTGCTGTGGTTCCTCTAGGATCTAATTGTACATCAGTCTTCTCACTTGTCAATGTTGTTGACTGTCCTAGTACAATTTCTTCCTTATTTCTTGTGATTTGTTTGATCGTACCAGCATTCATCGAGATGGTTCCACCACCCCCTGTGCCCGCTTGTAGATTGATTCCACCCAGTCCAACCAGATTCAGTAGTCCCGTCGCTTCTATGACCACATGGGTGCCTTGGATGCGTCTCTCGCCGTGAGTTTCCTCACGATGGTCACCATGACATAGAACAGACTTAGCAAGACCAGAGGTCGCTCCCTCTGGTTCCTTTCCTTCAGTGGTAGGGTTGGTGGGATTGGCAGTATTCTCTTCGATGTTAGGTCCATCGTTCTTGGTTATCTGTCCACCAGTTGTGTTGATCATAAAACGACCGCCACAAGGGTTTCCCTTACCACCAGGACCAGACACAAAAATAAAGTCACCCTTCTGAGTGATAGTAAATCCGTGACCTGTCAGTTTATTTCTAGCATCTAAATCTCCACCATCAGTTCTCAGAACATATTCCTCATTCTGAAAAATGACAGAGACTTTCTCAACAACTCTAGGTTTTGGTTCGTCTGGAGTTGCTTGAGAGTTTTTTCTTGCAGCGGCATCTAAAAGTTTACCGCTATCCTTGTTTACATTTGCTAATGCCATTATGGACAATCAATATAACGACCAGTGCCAATCTTGGCAGAACCAACCTTGACGAGTGTGTCTGTATCTAGGCAAGAGAATGATGGTATGTATCTAGCACCAAATCCTCCACCACCAAGAATTCTGACATCAGGGTAGTCAAAATAAGTTGTTTCTCTATCCAGTATTCTAACACTAATTACAAATCCCTGCTCATCAATGATAGCTTCTGCTTTACTTGAATCACCATTTAGAAATACAGTTGGAGCTGTCTTATATCCACTTCCAGGGGAAAGCATTGTAAAACTATCAATGATGCAACTAACTTCAACTGGTTCGTTTGCTTTGTAACCAGAACCAGGACTAGTTACTCGAATTTCTGATAATCTTCCCTTATCATCTAGTAGAGCAATAGCGTTAGCACCACTCCCCTCTCCACTGATAATCACAGTAGGAGGTTCAATGAATGGATCTCCTGGTTCATCAACAGGAACTTCGATAATTCCACCATCTCTATCTGTGATTACTGGTTTAGTTGTTGGTCTCTTTGCTTCTCTAAACTGTTTATCATCACCGTCAGGGAATTTATTGTCCAGCACATCATTTAATTCTTCACTTGACAGATCCTGTTCCTCTCCTTCAATTACAACAGATACAGATTCCCCTGTTCCATCAATAACAAAAGTCAATACCTCGTCACCTTCAACTACACCATCATCTTCTATGCCAACAATAACTCTTGCTTTATCTTCTTCGATAACAAAAGTACCCTGTAGATTACCACCCACAATATCAGATCCAGTAATATTATTACCAATTAATCTATAGTTAAATCCTGTACCACTTGGAATATTTTCCGAAGTAATAGTATATGTGACAAATTGCCCTTCTCTTACAGAAGTTTTATCAGCAACTACTCTGATTGATGGATCTAAATTTTCCACCTCTTCAGTCAAACCATTATTGTTAGTAAGATCCTGTACTACATCGTCTGGTAGTTCACTCAATATTACATCTGGTACATTAACTCCACCACCAATTCCACCACCATCTGTAGGCGGAAGGTCAGTATCGTCTCCAGTTTTAACTGTAGATTCAAAAATTACAACCCTTGCAAAGGATTTATTAAATGTTACAGCTGCAATATCTCTAGGGGGAGTTGCTCTTTTGATAGCAACAAAGAAATCTTCTGGACCCTCTCTTTCACTATCATTGAATGTTTGAATCTCGATGTATTTTACTGTCTCTCCAGGAGAAAATCCTAAAATACCATCAGATTTTTGGAAGTCTAGGTAATTAGCACTTCCAGTTATAGTTCTAAAGGTTACACTTGAGGAAATATCAGTGAGACCAGTTCTAGATACAGCAATCTTAGCAACCTCACCTTCAGTTACACTAAGATCTTGAATGTCATAATTAATAACATTTGGGGTTGGTTGTGTGCCACCAATAATAGTAACTTCAGTATCCTCTAACTTGACACCTTCATATGCTTCTTCGCAAGTATATGTTGCCCAGTCAGCACCTGCACCTTCCCACGGATCTTCTAGATCTTTTAGTAACTTGTCTAGGAAGTTTTCTTTCTTGTCTGTCTTACACTTGGTAGATACAGTTGTTGTCTGCTTACATCCTTTACCAGGACCATCACAAGAAATACCAAGAAGATCTAGAACAAAATTAATTGCTTCACCAATTATGTTGAGTGGAGCAGCAATTGCACCTAAGATATCTTGCAAAGGACCCAGAACACTAGCAAGCAACTCTTCCATGAGTGCTCTAATTTTATTGAGTATACCTTGAACTAGTTTATCTACCTGACATGCTGCTGCTTTGTAGATTGAAAATAGATAATTGAATAGTAATTCTTCTAAGAACTCTTGTAGTCTAAGACCCAAGTCTTTCATACTACATCCAAGATTCTTCAACATTTCATTGAAGAATTTAGTTACTGGTGTTAGAGCATTTCCATTTTCATCTGGTCTCAAGATTGCTTTGATCAAGTCATCGATCACCATCTTGATCTTTTCAACTACATAACCCTTCACCTTAGCGATGAAGGTTTCCATGATACGAATTGCTTTATTGATATTTCTTCTTCCAATATCAATTGTATCGTAAATGTCACCAGTCCACTGACCAACCAGATATGTACCAACTTTACCGTTACTTTGCTGAACATCCCTGAGCATTTCACTCAGTAATCTGGTAAATGTTCCTTGAAGATTACTCTCCTCACCACAATTAGTCACGACAGCAACACTGAAATTGATGCCTGCTCTGTTTGTTTCAGAAGTTTCTGCTCTCTTTGCAGCAGATAAATTTGTAATTAATGCTGGTTTTGGAGCGTCTTCATCAATATCATCATTCTTTCCCCCAGACAAAGGGACTCCTGCTTCTACTGAAGAAAAATCTCCTTCATCAACAGGTTGATCACTTTGTCTAACTTCTGGATCAAGAAATGTAGTAAAATTTTTACATCCCTCACCAGGATTAGGATCTCCTACAATTTCAGGTGCTGCATTTGCTACCTGACCAATCGATCCCATGATTACTGGTTGCTGTTGCTCTCTGTCTAAGAAGAAACCAACAACCCAATCTCCAGGTTCTAGTCTTGGTGATTTAGATCTAGTTGCACCAGCAGCATAAGGATCCGTCACAGGCATCATAGTGATTGCCCATGGCAGATCCGCAGTTGCTACTGCTGTACAAGACTTAGGATGATGCCCTACGATTCTGACTTTATATCTGCCAGAACGCTTTGGATCTTTTTCTCCATCATTCCGATATGTAGGCGTCTCAACTTGACCGATCCACCAGGCAAAACCATCGGAACCGATCTGATGCATCGGAAATAATGAAGATAGGGCATCCATAATTAGTTATCGTGAATTTTACACTCAGGTGCTCCAGGTTCTACTTCACAATAGAGTTCAAGAGGAGAGGGATCATGGTGATCGCCTGCTTCAATTTCATCTTTGTGATTTTCTGCGTAGATTTCTAGTTCATGTAGCTCTTCTTCGACATGACGACGCTTCTGTGGAGAAGTCATCGGATTGTCTAGAATTTCTTTATCGGCTTTGATGTGTTGTTCGATGCTGTCCATAGTCCTCCTACTTTACATTCGATTCTTCGTAACCAATGGAGTCTCTAATTAACTCCAATACAGTATCGCACTCCTTGGTACGATTGTCAAAGATATTTGTGATTTTCCTGATAAGATAGATGCCACTGTGTTCTGGGTCAAAGGACCCTGCATTTTCCTTTTCTGCATGAGGAATTTGGTTTGGAATCTTGACCTCTATCTTATTTCCAACTCGAAGATCCAGATTACCAGTCACTGAGATTGTTAATTGCTGATTGAACAAGATGCCTGCTCTAGCAATCGATTGAAGTAAGTATTGTTTCTGATAATCTGTGAAATCTCCAGGTTTTTCACTGTCTTCGTTAGAAGCAATGTCTGTACCGTTATACCAGTTTTCGTGATTTACTACAGTGGATAAAATACGTGTGGGGTATTGGGAGAGTGTTACTTGCCCCTGTGGTAGCTTTTTTTGAGCACCTAGATGAGCCATGTTGTCCCACATGTCACTTAATTTGTAAACATATTCCTCGTATTTGCCAGTATTTATGTTGAAAAAGCAGCATAATGACGAATATGCACCTTGTCTTAGCTTCTTGAGTAGATCAATTTCATTTTTAAACTCAACTTCCATGATCTTTCTATCATTCTGTGCATCAGTAGCATCCACATTTGCTGCCTGATATGTGTAAGATGCTACAGGTCCAGATCCATTGAACTTATCTGTAGATGTAGAAACTAAAGAGTCAATACTTTTGAAATGAAATCCATCAAAGTCCTGATAAAAAATAAATCCAGCAGTTCCTTTCGCTTGAGATACATTTCCTGGGGAATCAGAACTTACTGTTGATGCTCCACTTGAAACTTCCGCCTTTGTTTTAGTCTTTGGTTCAGCACCAGCTGATATAGTTTTTGCTTGTAGATCTCTGATGATAGAGAATGGACTCTTAGAAGCAGGAATAATCTTCATAGAGTTGACACTCTCTTGCAATTTCATCTGAGCATCAGATACTTTAAAATACTCCCTCAACAATTTTCCTACAATAGTGGTAGGAGTTCCTTCCAGAACACGATTGACAAAAATACCTTCGTTTGCTAGTAGAGCAGCAGATACTAGACCTAGTGTATAACTTCTACTTCTTTCTTTTTCAATTCTATTACCTACTTTCCAAACACGAAACTCATACTCACGATCATCTCCTTTGTAGTCAGTCAACTCAACAGTAACTTTCTCAAAACCTTGAATAGGCATTGTTCCAGGTAAGTTCTGACCTCTCTCATTAAGCACCAGAGTTGCTTTGTATCCAATGTCAAACAGATCCTCATAATATTGAAATGAGATGACTGTATTTTCAGATACCCCTGCTTTGTAGATTATTGAATATGGTTCGCCAGATTCTTCACCGACTCTCCAGATTTTGATTGTTTTAAAACTGAATTCTCTTGCTTTCATAATCAATCAAAGAAGATGGGAGATGTATAACCTTTGGTGTATGTATCGGTGCCAGCATTTCCTACAGAATTAATAGCAGACACAGAAGTTTCTGGTTGTGGTCTACCATCATTACCACTAAGATTATTTAGAACCACTGGTGTCATTTGATTCTGCCTTCTAAGAGTCTGTGCCTCTGAAGAGGATACATTTAACATCGCTCCAGTGTTATTCTGTGGTCCATGCACAGATTCATACATAATTCTTCTCTGTTCTGCAGACAGTTTTGGATTATTATACATTGCATTAGGTCCAGTCACCTGATCATATGTTGATATTGGTTGTGGATTAATCAGATCATTAATTATCATGTCTGCCAACATAATAAATGGATGTGAGATTTTTGGAGGCATTTTTGGTGGAACTTTAACTCCACCAGTTCTAATCTGAGTTCTAAGTAGATTTGCCCTAGAACTATTTGGATATGCATTATTTTGCAATCTTGTAGCAAGATCTCTACCTTTATTAAAAGTTGCAGGATTTACTTTTGCCTGAGGTTCTATGAAGTTAATACGAGGTGCTCCACCAGGAACAATGGTATTCACAACACCACCAGGCAACTGACTACCACCAAGAGATCCCATGCCACCTGCATATCTACTAGCACCAGCGAAAGTAGGTGCAGAATATGCACCCCTACCAAGGATCTGTGGTTTACTAGATGGTATATAACTTTCACCTCTCATCATAGCATTGAATCCTTGTGAATTCATACCAGTAAATCCAGCACGAACATTTCTAGTTCCTCTTGCTAATCCAGTAGGTTTTCTATTGAATATGTCGAAGAGTCCTCCACCAGGCTTACCTGACTTAGCATATCCACCACCTCCAGGTGAGCGGTATCCTCCACCACCACCAGGATCTTCAGGTTCTTCTTCATCATCAAATGGATTTAAAATCTCGAAGATTTTAGTTACAAAGTCCCCAGCACCACCAAAGAAGTTGACAATTCTATCAAACATACTCATTCCTGGTGGATTTTCTGTTTGATTAAGTTCAGAATTATTTTTGGTGTTGACACTCTTCAGAAGGTTGTTTGACACCAGATTGTTAATACCAAAAGTCTCAGCAATCGGTTGGGTAATTTGTTGAATTGCTCCGCCCATTCCCATGACAGATGGCATACCACTTGCTGCACGACCCATCATTGCGATGGTTGTCAAACCAGCAACTTTAGCTGGCATCTCCATCACCTTAATTAAATCTTCAGTGGTGGCATCATTCTTCTGAGTTTTCTTTGTGGTAGGCGACACCATTGGTTTCCCTTGAGGAACCATTGGCATAGTAGGAGTTATATTATTAACACCTGTCTCATACTGAGGTTTTGGTCTGGTCTGACCATCAACAGCACTAGGTTCCCCTTGAGTATAGTTATTATCAAGTGGGACAACCATCTCATTGCCATGCAGCATGACAGGATAACCGCTGTCAGGACCACTAAAGATACCACCAGTCTCTGCCTGTGGTATATCATCAAGTGGTTCATCCACAGGGTCGTTCATGAGGTTGTCACGCATCCTCTGCAGATCTTCTACCTCATTTCGAGCTGCAACAACTTTAGTATTGTCATCTAACCCAACAAATTCATCAGTATCAGCAAGATCATCAACATCAGAAACCTGCTGCATCACTACATCAGTTTCCTTATCATCTTCAATCTTCTTATCTAATTGAAGTTGTTGATTTAAGATTTTTGCAATATCATCTAACTTATCTGATATTGTATCCGTACTGACAGATAGTCCTTTAGCGACAGCAAGTGACGAATCTTTTGCACTTGCTATTTCAGTCTGTACTTCTGTCTGCCTCTCTCCAATAGTTGAGATAGATTTGTTGATACTCTCAGCTATCTTGACAAGCAACGATCCAAGTTTCTTATCAGTTGTAGGAACTGGTCGCTGTACAGTATCCTGATATGTTGTAGATGGTCTAACCAGAGGATCCTTTGGTTTTACCTTTTCTCTATACTTTTGCTCTAGTGGATTTGCTAATTGTTGATACTCAGGTAGAACTCTACTTGCCAGAGGTGTCCCAATCAAAGGATCGTCTGACTTCTGACCTCTTGCTAAGTAATCTGGATAATTAAACCTGTCACCGAATTTCTTTTCTCTAAGAAACCCAGGTGTCATTCTATACTTCAGTGCTTCACCAAAAAACTCACCTCGCTTGAGTTCTGGATCTATACCATACTTCTCTGCTTCTTTCTCAGCAACTTCCCTCTCACCTTTCGCATCTTCACGAGCGTTGGCAAGAACTTGATATAGCTTAGTAGCTACTGTGGTGGTAAGATCACCGCTATATGTGTATGAGTATGATGCCATATTATGCGCTTAGTCTTGCCATGTGGAATGCTAGTGGATTGAATCCAGATGATTTTGAACTTTCGATTTGAAGTTCCTGAATTTCACTAGATTTGCTCTCTATAACATTATTTAATACAATTGTCTGTATAAGTACATCAGACTCATCTTCCTGAGACAAAGAAGCAACACTTTTTTGCATTATCTCATTATTTGCTGAGAAATTAGAAGAATCGGAAGCAGAAGACCTTAAATTTTTTGGTAGTGGCGTACCATCAAATATGTTATAAAATTCTCCGTCTTCTCCTTTCTCAAACAATCCACCAAATGGTTTATTCTTTGTAGCAGGTTCGCTAGAATCAGTAGCACCAGAGAACATTTTATTGTAATTTGCAGTAGAACTAAGTCTCCCGTCAAGGTGTTGATAATTTGGATTTGGCGCTTCATACCAATTCATCCAATTTTTTGCTAATACTGCAGGATCTTTAGAGGAATTTTTCCAAGCATTTAAATCATATGTATATCCATATGGCAGCATAGGTTGACCTTTAGCATTTGTTGGAATATTAGTAAACTCATGCATCATCCAATCAACCTGTCCTTCGATATCATCAATCAATTTACTTGGATCTCTTCCAGTAGATTCGTACCATTTTAATGCTAAGTCCCAACGCCCTGGTGTTTCCCATTGAGCTAGACCACGACCAGGACCACCATCAAGTTGATACATTCTAGTGTATCCCATGGTCTCAATGTCAAAGTTTGCCATGATAGCAGCGATTTGCGCTTGTGAGAAACCTTTACTCTTGAGAGCGTTATATGTGCGTCTTTCTACATTATTTCTAAATGGAATTTTTGGACCGCCACCAGCATTTTTCTTAGGTCTGATTAAATTACGAATACCACCGCCACCACCGTCGTCATCATCATTAACTGGGTTGGTTGAATCTCCTGCTCCACGCAAACTCTTTGCAAAATCAAGCAATACTCTATTACTCGCCTTAAATCCAACACCATTGACATGAAGTGAGATATGTGGATATGCAGGTCCACCATATACACCAGAATCTGTGTTTCCAGACGCTCCTTGGTATCCTAGTAATGTTCCAGCTGGAATTACATCACCATCTTTATTACCTTTATATGGTAAACTTTTAAAGTGTCCTAGTAATACTTCATACTCCTTACCATTTTCTTCAAAGAAGTACGCTCCATAATAACCAAATCCCTGTCCTTTCTGCGACTCTACAACATTTGGATTACCTTGAAGACCAACGGCAGGCATTCCATCAGTACCAATTTCCTTGTAGACTAGATCTCTTGGTGCATAGATTGGAGTTCCAATTCCACCAGCAAGAGTCATATTCAGTCCAGTGTCTTGCCCATCAAGATCTCCTGTAGCTCCAATCTTGAAAACAGTATCAAATGCTTCGGCATCGTTTCCTGATGCTGGAGTATTTGGTCCTGGTTGTTGACTACTAGTAGTTACAGGTGCTGCTTTATTGGGTTTTGCATCAGGAGGTGGTGGAGAATACTTAATACCTCTATTGACAATGAAATTCCTTTCAGCATTTCTGTCTGTTAGTCTACGAGTAAGTGTACTTGATGTTTTAGTAGGTGCAGTTTTCTTTAAATCTGATGTATATGTGACATTTTCAATTTTGAACGGCAATTTAGTAATTTCACCAAATACTTCTCTGTCTACACCAGCATCTTTTGCCAGTTTTAGTGATGTAGATGCAATCTGAGAACCAACTTGTTCAATATGAGAAACAGTCAATTTAGATTTTGGATCAACTAACTCAACTCTTTCCTTTCCGTGTAATATTGCTTCACCAGGGTTGGTGAGCATTGAGGTTCCTGTCTCGTATCCTTCTGGTAATGTGTCAAGTGGGTCATAACCCATGTCTCTGGCAATATCAGCTGCAGTGAATCCCCAACCAAGAATAGGTATTGCGGATCCAAGACTCATCAAACCACCAACAGGGTCACCACCAGCAAATCTAGCAGCAGCTTCACCAACACCAATAATTGTTCCAAGACCAGGAACAAATTTACCTGCTTTACCAAAAAGTTTAGTACCTAACTTTCCACTTTTACTTAAAAACCTTTTAGCAGCAACTCTGGATCCATAGACATTTTTATTAATTAATTTACCTAAAGGACCACCCCTTCTAGCAAGAGTTTTTCTAAATGCTCTAGAGCGAGACCTAATTCCCTTTCTAGCTGCTCCAACCAACCCAGCTCCTTTATCTCTAACTCTGGCAACTTTTGCTCTAGCATTTTGCACGCCACGCTGTAGTTTAGCACCAATACTTCTATCCATATCAGAGAGTTCAGTCATCAACTCTGATTTCATCAGGATAGCGTCAAGAGGATCAATTTCCTTATTTCTGATCATCTTAAACAAAAGATCATCTTGATCTTTTATGAATTTTCTGGTGTTAAGTCCAGCATCCTTTGCGTATGTACGCATACCACGAGTGGCATAGTAGTCAGCATTTGCTACAATTTTTTTATACTGCCTCTCGCCGCTATTAAATAAATTTCTTAATTTTTTTCTGGTGAAGGTTTCCCACTTTCTTCTAAATTTAGCTCCTCCCTTTCCTAGAGCATACCTAGCAATCTTACCACCTATCAAACGAAACTGAGATGCGACAGGTTTGCGACCCGCCTTGACATATTTTTTACTTCCAGTAAGGGTCTCTCCACGAGCGACCTTTTTCATCATCGACCTAGTTTCTGACAAATCTTCTTTTAATTTGTCAAGGGCATACTTCTGTCTGAATAATTCAGCTATGCCATCTAATTTTTCTGCTACAGCATTATTATGGTCAACTATGTGTTGAACAGTTTGAATATTAGACGATCGTAGATCAGAAACCTGCTCTGCAGTGCTATCTACCTTTCCCTCTAACTTAGTTAACTCTAGACTAATGCCACCACCAAACATTTTGGTGACAAATTCAGCCATATCAGAATTTTTGACAGGAATCGAATCAGGATCATCCCTGTCAAGTTCCTTTTTTAGCTCTTCTTGCTCCTTGCGCTTCTCGTCGCGGTTTTTTTCAACTTTATTTTTGACAGCATCAAATAACTTACTAGCAATAGTGGTAGTAAGGTCCCCAGAATATGTTGTTGTATATCCCGCCATTATTTCTGCTGGTTCTTTTGCTTGACTTCTTCAAGATACTGCATGAGGAACGCTACATAGACTTCACGCTCCCACGGTATCCAATTTTCAATCTCAGTCAAGCTATATTTATGGTACTGCATCAAGGCAAAATTAACTCTGTAGTACCCCTCCAGATTGTTTTGGAAGAGTGCTATGCGAAAAAACTCTGCAAACCCTCAAGCACATACTCAGACTCCACACCAGTTTTGGGATTTACCACTGTAAAGGAATGTCTAAGTTTGGGTGATGTTTGATAAAATTCCTGAATTTTCTCAAATTGATTAGTAGTAAGACTATCAATAAATTCGCGGAATTCTTTCTTTGTAGTAGTTGTACTATCAAAAACCTCTTCACCCTGGTAGATTTGATCAATACTTTCAGAAATTAATACAAATACTTCGTCAGTATCGAGATCTTTACTCAAAAAGTCCAATTCGATGAATCTCTTCATGCTAGGATAATTCATCACAACGCCAAATTCTTCATCAAACTCAATTTTGGGTGAATGACCCTCTGGTTTGAATACTTTAATATCACCAATTGGAATTTTTACATCAACTTTCGTTTCATTGTCATCTTGACAAGTTACGGTCAAAGTGATGCTCTCTCCAATAGAAGCAGCACGGATATTAAGGAAAATGTATTCCAGGTCAAAAATAGGCAGTTGATCTACCTTAATTCTACTCAAAACGCAATTTTTGATAAGATCCTTAACTGCGTTAGTAATTTGCTTTTCGTCTTCAGACTCAAGTGCAAGCAAAAGCACTTTTTCCTCTTTTACCAAAAACGGGCGATATTTTAAAGTTTTACCCGTAGATGGCAATTCAAGTTCATATGTTGGATACCCAACCTTAGGCAAAGCCATGATAATAACCTCAGATCGTATATTTATTTAGATCGACTTTTTGACTCAAAAATTAGCGGAAAAAATTTTCCCACTTTTATGGAATCAAAAAGTCAAATTAGCCCTTTGGAAAAGGCATTGCAGTATCGAATAACGCTTCGTCTTTAAGAGCAGCATTGTAAATGATGTCATGCTTCTTATAATAGAAGTTAACAGTGCATTTTGTCAACTGTGATGTTCCATATGCCAATGGAATAGTGTCAATACTATATGGATATGCATCACGCAAAATATACATTATGCTTGCTCTGTCAGCTTTAGGACCCTGATCTACCTTCATGACTCTAATGTCACAGACATATTCCTTAGGATACTTAGAACGAACAACACTGTTCATGGGATTGCCACCCTGTCCCATCAACTCTTCCGCACTTTCTACTTTAGTTCTCTGAGGGCGGAAACCATCTGCAAGGAAATCACTAGAACCAAAGATAAAGTCGTGCCATGATGAAAAGAATTTCAATTGAGTCATTGCAGCATCGCAAATGAAACTCATACTCACATCAGAATAGACTCTGGTATGTGGGTATTGGAAAGCACCTTCACCTAGATGCCTACCAGTCATTAAACCAGTCTGTGCTTGAATATTAGGTAGTTGTGCCTCATCACACATCAACTCAATGAACTGTTGATCTCTAGTCCATTCAGGAAACCAATCATAGGTTTCCGACGATGCGTTGAGTCGTTCCGAACCCTTATTAATACGGACTCGGTACATGCTGGTGAGCGCCATTCCTCCGCGCACACCCATCTTCTCCATGATTTGTTTTAAAGTTGCCACTCTAAATATAAATGTGGATCTTTTTATATTTATGGCGTACTCAGGATTATACAAACCAGTCAATCCTAAAAAGTACCGTGGCAATCCATCTCGTATCATTTACAGATCGTTATGGGAACGGAAGTTCATGGTGTTCTGTGACAGCACCCCCTCTATCTTGGAGTGGGGCAGTGAAGAAACTATCATTCCATATCGTTGTCCAACTGACGGACGAGTGCATAGATACTTCCCTGATTTTTACATTAAGGTACGCGAAAAGTCTGGGAAGGTTGCGAAATATATCATTGAAATTAAACCCAAGAAACAAACAAAACCACCATATGATAAGAATAAAAGAACTGCTGCCTACAAACGGGCTGCCCTGACGTTCGCCAAGAACCGTGCCAAGTGGGACGCTGCTCAGGACTTCTGTGAGGACAGGCAGATGAAATTTTTAATCCTTACCGAAGAAAATCTAGGAGTCTAAAATGGCACGCGGATTCGCAGATATTCAGAGGAACTCTGTAAAAGAGGACCCTGGTTATCAAACACTGTTTGAAAAAGTAACAGAAGCAACTGCAGGAGAGAAACAATCATACCAGTGGTATAGAAACCAAGTTAGGTCACAAATCTCCGCATTCAAAAAAGACAACTCAAAGTATATTAAAGATGAGTTGCGTGATAGAACAGGTAGCACAACTAATGAAGATGGCAACATTCTTAGACGATATGCTGTCGCTGGTCACATGTACATGTTTGAGTACAAAGCAACATCACGACTACCATATTACGACAAGTTCCCTCTCATATATTGTATAAAAGCAACACCAAAAGAGTTTTTTGGTGCCAACTTACATTACATGACACCCAAGAAAAGAATCTTGGCAGTGAGAGCACTCTTGCGTGGTCGTATTGACTTACCTAAGAGTTGCTTCCATAAATATTTGAAGTCTAATATAGATGGTGGATATCTGCTGGATTTACATGCAGATGAATGGGACACCGCTATCCTCCTTCCTGTTGAAGATTTTGTTGTTCAGGTAAAAGGTGGTCACCAATTTACATATGATAAAGAGACTGTCTGGGAAGAAACAAACGAAAAATTCTATGACAAAATCAAAGCTCGCCGTATCATTCAAGGGTATGGTCACTCTAGAGACAGGGAGATGGTGAAATGA
>Ga0163109_10000279_pt1 | contig 41682 bp, 32 predicted proteins | sample CRUFie1St13metaG_FD_108704 | JGI IMG/M metagenome (GOLD analysis project Ga0163109, IMG submission 108704) | Marine microbial communities from the Costa Rica Dome - CRUD Field 142mm St13 metaG | ecosystem: Environmental > Aquatic > Marine > Oceanic > Photic zone | place: Costa Rica: the Eastern...
AAATTTCCTAGACTAGTACATCGTTGTCCCGCGGTTCCAAATCCAGCCCAATATGCTCCTTCAACAGCGTTATCTATGTTGGCCGAAGGCATTACAACAAGAGGGTTCTTACCCCCCAGCTCCAATGAGGCACTGACCAGATTCCTTCCACAGGCCTCTCCGATCATCTTGCCCACAGGGGTACTGCCGGTGAATGAAATCTTGTCCACCAATCCAAGATCCGTTGCATCAACTAAATGTTGACCAGCTCCACTACCCTTCCCATGTACAAGATTGATGACCCCATCAGGAAGGCCCGCTTCGTGCATTATTCTTGCTAGAGCGAAAGACAGAAGAGGAGAATCTTGCGGCGATTTCCAGACGCAAGTATTCCCACACATGATAGCAGGAATCATCTTCCAAAAAGGGACCGCGGACGGGAAGTTACAGGCATTTATTATTCCACAAACTCCTAATGGCCGTCTGTAAGTGAATAGCTCTTTGTCCGGGAGCTCTGAATTGACTGTCTGGCCATATAATCTCCTACCCTCGGATTGGAAGAAGAGACACGTGTCTATTGCCTCTTGAATTTCTCCTCCACATTCCTTCATGGTTTTCCCGATCTCGCGAGCCTGCAGTCGGACCAAGTCATCCTTTCTCTCCATCAATAGTCTGCCCATGTTACCAATAACTTGACCACGTGTGGGTGCCGGGGTGGCGGCCCACGAGGGAAATGCGGACCTTGCGGCCCGTAATGCCTCATGCACGTCTTCCTTGGTGGAAAGAGGAAACTCACCAACTGTATCCTCTAGCCATGCTGGATTCCTGCTTAGGAATGTACTTCCATCACTAGATTGCGATATTTTTCCTGCAATTATGTTATATCCCCTTATTGCAGGGCTACCATTAGGATTCTCAACTTCCATCTCTTCAAAACCTGCCTCCAGCACATGAGTCATGTGTTTACCGAATCACGCACTAGACATAATGCTACTTATCGAGACCCTTGGTTCTGATAACCAATCGCAATTTTTGACATCCTTCCATTGGTGGGTTTAACTATGTCCTCCGTCGAGAGGTACTTGCTAGGGGCCCGTGCACATGACCAACGAAAATTCTGATTCCCTCACATTAAGAGTAGCCAAGGCAATACCAAGCGACGTCGGCCATGGTAGGGCGAGGGTCCCTTTCGATAATGATCTAAATCTCAAACCAGGTGATATCATCGAGGTTTCAGGTGAGAGAAAAACCGCTGCGATTGTATGGAGATGCAGACCAGAGGATGCTAATCTTGGCGTAATTAGGGTCGATGGAATAATCCGGAAAAATGCCGGTGTGAGCTTAGGTGATAGGGTCGACATAAAGAAAGTTGAGACACAGCCCTGCCAAAGACTTGTGCTGAGTCCCGTGATGGCCAAGCAACAAAAAGTAAGGTTCGGACCAGGGATAGAAGGATTTGCCCGAAGAGGCCTCAACAAGAGACCAGTAGTTGCTGGAGATAGAATATTCATCCCCGGAATGACCCTCTTTGCAGAGGCCCTTCCTTTCGCAATCGTCTCAACTAAGCCAAAGGGAATCGTCCAGGTTCTTCCAGACACTGACATAGTGATCAAGGAGGATGCGGTGGACGAAGAGGAGCAAGGAGACGTTCAGACAATCTCATATGAAGACATAGGTGGACTGGGGGAACAGCTCCAGAAAGTTAGGGAAATGATAGAGCTCCCCCTTAAGCACCCGATTTTATTCAGGAGATTAGGCATTGATCCTCCAAGAGGAGTGTTATTGCATGGGCCTCCAGGTACAGGGAAGACCCTGATTGCAAAAGCAGTAGCATCCGAGACAAATGCCCATTTCACGTCCATCAATGGCCCTGAAATCATATCCAAATACTATGGAGAGAGTGAAAAGCAGTTAAGAGAGATTTTCGAAGAGGCCGCCTCTAATGCTCCCGCGATAATTTTCATAGATGAGCTTGACAGTATTGCCCCCAAGAGGGAAGACGTAAGTGGGGAGGTTGAGCGTAGGGTAGTTGCCCAGCTACTGACTCTTCTTGACGGAATACAGGGTAGAGACAATGTTGTCGTTATTGGGGCAACTAATAGGCAGGATGCTATTGATCCAGCGCTTAGACGGCCCGGTAGATTCGATAGAGAAATAGAAATAGGCGTTCCTGACAAAAACGGAAGGGCCGAGATAATAGAGATACACACACGTGGGATGCCAATCAGTGATGACTTTGACGTTGATTGGTTGCTGGATAACACACACGGTTTCGTCGGTGCGGACATTTCCGCCTTGGTTAGAGAATCAGCCATGAAGGCTCTGAGGAGGTATCTACCAGAGATAGATCTGGACGAAGAGCAAATACCACCTGAGGTTCTAGAGAAGATGGCTGTAATTATGGCGGATTTCAGAATGGCTATCAAGGAGATCGAGCCCAGTGCGTTGAGGGAGATTTATCTAGAGGTACCAGAAGTATCTTGGGATGAAGTTGGTGGCCTACATGACATAAAAGACAGGCTAAAGGAGAGCATTGAATGGCCTCTAACCAAGCCCGAGTTGTTTGAGCACTTTGGAATCAATCCACCCAGAGGAATCGTTCTTTTCGGAGCACCTGGAACAGGGAAGACCCTACTTGCAAAGGCTATAGCCAATGAGGCCAAAGCCAATTTCATCACGATTAAGGGTCCTGAACTGATATCAAAATGGGTAGGAGAATCAGAAAAGGCGGTCAGAGAGGTCTTCAAGAAAGCAAAGCAATCGAGTCCTTCGATAATTTTCTTGGATGAGTTTGAGAGTATCGCAGGAGTCAGGAGATCAAGTTCGGGGGAGGGGTCCGATGTAATCAATAGAGTTGTGAATCAGCTCTTGAGTAGCATGGATGGTGTCGAGGGAATGGAAGGTGTCATCGTTGTTGCAGCAACGAATCGTCCTGAGATGATAGATCCAGCTCTGTTGAGGAGTGGAAGATTCGAGAGGGTGATGCACGTTCCTCCTCCAGACCCAGAGGCATTGAAATCCATTCTACAGATTCACACAGAGAATATGCCTCTCGGGAAATTCTCGATGGATGAAATCGCTTCCAAACTAGAGAACTACACCGGCGCAGACATAGAGGCAGTTTGCAGAGAAGCTGGATTAATCGCCATGAGAGCTGATAAGAAGACAGTTTCTAAGAAACACTTTGAGGAGGCTGTCGAAAGGGTTAGGCCGACAGTTACCGATGAGATGATGCTGTACTACAACAGGATGGAGGAATTGTTAACAAGTGGTCTTCAATCGGTTCGTAGGCTACCTGATGGTCTAGCCGGAATAGAATCAGTCTGAGGTGAAATGGTGCCAACAACTTTCGGACGAGAGCTTTTGGGGAGAGAAGTAGTAGACGCTTCCAACGACAAACTTGGAACTATGGCGGATTTCAGTGTAGACATGGATACCGGATCTATAGTCTCTTTATTGGTGGTAATTGATCAAGGGATAGACCCCAAATTCCTCCCTTGGCCTACCTCTGAAGGACTACTTTCTGTACCTGTCTCTGAGGTTTCCAAAATAGGTTCTGCGATCCAGTTAACACGCTGAACTCCTGATGCGGGTGTGTTCATGGCCCCACAACGGTATTAATACGAAGTTAAGGCTCGGTAGTCATTCCTATAGATGGAGGCCTACACATGGCAGACTTCAGTACCACACTCAGAAGCATTTCATCCCCCAAATTTAGGAGAGGGGTATCGATAGGTGCATTTTGGATTCTTATTGGCATTCTTGCAGTCCAGATACTGCAGACTTACTTGGTTGATGGAGAGACCCAGCAATCAGCCTATGGTAATGATTGGAATGATTTAGGATCGTTCAGGTCAGATATCAATAATATGGGCATTGAGACAAATGCTCTCGTCTCCAGTCCACTTCTGCTCAGTGAGATAGACTACCCGGAGGAGGCGGTTTTCATCGTCTCTGGAGTTGAAAGAGATACTATTTCACTCCCGAGGTTCACAGGAGATGAAAGCGTCATCGAATTGACAGAAAGTGATGGGTATACCAACTCCGAAATCCTGGCGATTGAAAATTTTGTTCAGAGGGGTGGCACAGTAATTCTGATGGATGATTTTGGATATTCAGCTCAATTAGCCATGCAATTTGGTTTGGATTATTCTGGACACAGGCTCTATGACGGACAAGCATATGCACATGAACTAGACTACAATTATGTCTGGGTGAACGCCTCATCTGCATATAATTTTACAACTAATTCAGGCTCTTTGTCTTCGGTAAACCCTTGTCTGAAGGACTCAGATGCGGACGGAGTAATTGACCTACTAGACCTAAATCCACAAGACTCCGCCATTACTACTTCTGGAATCTCCATGGGTGACGTCGGACTATGCTCTCACAGATTTGATCCAGTAACTTCTGCTTGGGATTTTTCAGAGGGATACAACATGCTCACCAATGGTCCTTCGGCCTTTGAGAAGGACAGCTCCTACAATCCTGTTGAGAACAGGTACGCTATAGGAAGGTCAACCTTAGACTCCTACCTGGACACCAATGATGATGGAAATCTAACGGTAGGGTTTGAGGCAGCCGGAATTGAGGATGATGAGCAGGGTCCGTTTGCAGTTTACGTTAGATACTGTTTCGACCGGCTGTGCATCGATCCTGACTCTGGAAGAGTCCACTTCGTCTCCGATGGATCACTTCTGATAAATTCCCTCTACAACCCCGACTTCGACCCCGAATACTCAGGACTAGTCCCTGATAATGACAATCGCAAATGGGCACTTGACATAATTGCTGAGGCACTTCTAATTGGAAACTCAAGTACTCAGGCCAGCGATAATGCAATAGTAATTTTCGATGAGAGTAGACATCAGCAATCAAACATCGGTGGAGATACATACAACCTTCTCTACTACCTTCTGATTTATTTTACGAATGATTGGATGGCCATGTTAATTTTGTTCCTTGGACTGTTCATATCCCTCGAGGCAGTTCTAATTAGGAAGGAAGATCCAGACGAATGGAGGCATGTCTTCAGAATAATATACTACGGATTTGGGGATGCAAGGAGGTATGAGTACTACCAGAGGCCGGAGAAGATTAGACAGGTCCTTCTAACCCGTATCAGAAATGTCAACGCTATGTCGAGAGAGGAGTTTGATGCTCTACCAGCAGCCCAGTTACAGAAAATGGTTGACGACAAGGTCTTGACCGACTTCATTTTCAATGATAGAAGATACAAAACTGATGAGCTGGTAGGAATCGTGAAGAAAATCAAACAATGGGGATCCAACGAATCAGAGGGAGGTGCCTAATTTGTGGACTAGAAAAGCAGCTATCATGCTCACCAGCGGAATAAGTTTGATTCTTATTGGGATGATGATATCCAACTTCCAATTGATGATAATAGGATTATCTTTCATATCCATGCTGGCGATAAACGGCTGGGTTTCTGGTCATTCTGAGTTGACAATCAGAAGAGAGACCTCTGCTACCAACGTCTACAAAGGGGATGATATCGTAATTTCATTGACCATCACAAACAACTCATACCGAAGAACTCAGCAATTAGAGCTATTCGATAATGTTCCCCACGAAATGAAGATGAGAAAGGGAATAAACCAGATGAGGATGAACCTAGGTCCCGGGCAGTCTGCTACAATGAGGTATGTCGTGAGATGTCCACTTAGAGGCCATTACACAGTTGGCCCAGTATCCGTTAGGTATCGCAACGCATTCAACCTATTTGTGAGCGAAACGAAAGTGGACGATCGATCAGACATCACCGTGTTCCCCCAGATTAGGGATATTGAGGACGCCCTTCTGAGATCAGATGTTCCAAAGATGTACTCCGGGGCGACCACTCTCAAGACTCCCGGCCCCGGAATGGAGTTCTATGCCCTTAGGGAGTATCTCCCCGGAGACTCATTCCGCTCTATCAACTGGAAGGCACTGGCTAGAACTGGAGAGATGATGGTGAATGAGAAGACCAGAGACGCGGTTACAGACGTCTTCGTTATTGTGGATACCCGTGATGTTTCAAGAATTGGAACAGTCCTGAAGAATCCCTTGGAGATGGGAACAGTGGCCGCGGCATCAGTATCTAATTACTTCCTGAAAAGGAGAGACTCTGTATCTCTCGTGACCTATGGATCCAGAATGGACTACCTTCCTCCAGAAACTGGGGATAAGCAGTATTTCAAAATCCTCAGCGGACTCGCATCCGTACAGCCTAAGGGATCAATGCCCCTTCAAGCCGTGACTAACGCTTTATCGCCGAGAATAAGTAGGGGTTCTCCAGTTTTCATAATAAGTAGCTTAGAAGGAGATGGGACGACTCTTCCAGCTATTCGAAGTCTATCAGGAAAGGGACATGAAGTAATTGTCCTATCGCCAAGCAGTATCGATTTGGAAAGGCTGGTCAGTAGAATTCCGAGAATGTCGTACGAGGTTCTGAAATTGGAGAGACAGAATAGACTGACTGCAATAGCGGGGTATGGTGCAAAGGTAATTGATTGGACTCCCGATGTCGAACTATCACAAGCATTGTTACAGATAAATTTGAGTTAGGAGGATTGTATTATGGTGAAAAATTCTGTACCTGACAGCCAATCTCTCGAGATTTCCCATCTCAGGAAGAGGTGGAAGATTATTTTCCTTCAATTAATTTCTACCACTGCTCTCCTGGCTCTGATGAATAGGATGATCAAGATTTACGGGACATGCTCAGAATCGTTCGTTGAGACGTATTCAGAAGGATCGAATTACTGGTGTCCGTCCTATGAGCACACACGTGGGTTAATTTGGTTTAAAGAGCAAACTGGTTCACTAGTGCTTCCAGATGTAATTCATGGGTTAGATCAGACTGGAAATATGACCCTTGTAGCTCCTCTAATTTTATGCGTAATCCTTACGGTAATTTGGATTTATACGCTTACCGCCAAGGAAAGTATCAGCAGGAATATCAGGAGATTCCTAATTGGCGCGATGCTAGCTTGGGGACTTCTTCCGTTCGTGATATCTTGGATTTTAGCAATATCCAGCTTCGGCTTTCATCTCCCATGGGGGGAGACAGATGATTTGAACCATCTAGGCTATCTCTGGAAGCCAGTGTTGTTTGTCTTCGAGTTAGTTTTTCTGGGAATTGTCTTTGCTCCAATACTATCTGGTTTGATGGGCATCTGGGGGCTCTCTAGAAAGCTCCTGACTTGGACAATAGGTTACTATCTGACGATTATCGGTATCCACGCTATCCTAACTTTCGAGGGAATAACTGAGTCAGTCGATCTAGGGTTAACCCCCCTCCCTGCACAGATTGGAGAAGCAACTATGTTTGGGGGGATAGTATCGCCACTTTCATTGAATCTCCTGCAAGTGGCTATACTTTTGTTGGTGTATCTAGAATCCGGATCAGCAGTCATATCAAACATGGAGTATGCTTCCATGTTACCAGGCGAGGCCAGAAGAGACCCAGAATATGTCAGACAATTCAACAATGTTCTGAACGGACACATCGCTCATCTAATCGGCGTGATGGCCTTGGTCTCTGTTACCACAGCTATAGCATTGGAATTTGATGACTTTCTAATCTCAACAGTCAGCGCTTTGTCAGGAGGCCAATGGGCTGGTCAGGTCAGAGAATCACTAGAGTTGCAACTGACTTATGGGAAGGTAATTTCAGCTGGTCTTTTCTTAATAGTCGTCGCCGGAATGAGATTCGTCCTTCCTTGGCAGAGAGTTACAGGTGTTGTTGAGTCAACACTGTTGAGATTCAGATCGAGCGAGTCTTGACTATTTTCTACCAGTGATGGACGACACGGCTCGGAAAAGCCAGTCTGAAAATAAGGGGATGATTAGAATTAGTAAGAAAAGAGTGAGTATTTGAGAACTTACTCCAAAGGCGTCCTGAACGAACTCGTTGATCCTATCGTATGAAGCAAAAACTCCCACAAGGACAAGAATAATCACCATTCTCTCAGGTAATGAGGAATGACTCTCTCCCCTGACGAAAGACCTTCCAAGAAGTGTCCCAGAACTCCCCACAAGAACGCTGAAAAATTACTACATTATCAAAAATACGCTAAAATATAGTTAGTAGACTCACACTGGGTTCAAGTCTTGAACACTCCCGGACGAGTATATGGGAGGTGCAGTATCGGTAACCAGTTGCAGTAGATGCAAGGGTCCAGCAGTTGTTCATCAGCCGTACAGCGGTCAACACCTCTGCGGAAAACATCTTTCAGACTCTATCCGAAGAAGAACATCAAAGGAACTCAGGAGGCAATTAGTTCTCCCCAAGGATGCCAGGAAATCTGATGGGAGTCCTTACGTTGTACTCGTAGCAGTTTCAGGAGGAAAGGACTCAGCAGTACTTCTGACCATGGTGAAAGATATAATTGGCGGTAGGAGAGATGTTAGGATTGTTGCAGGGTGTGTCGATGAAGGAATCGATGGGTACAGATCGCCATCGTTGGAGTGTGCGAGGAGTCTCTCGGAAGAACTGGATATTGAGTTCATCACACTTAGTTACGAAGAGATGGGATATGATAGGATGGACCAAGTCGTTTCAAAAATCCCTGCAATGGACAAGCTCAATGATGAGGCCAGTGGGATGATGCCCTGCTCTTTCTGTGGAGTATTCAGGAGACAAAGCCTGAATGCTTTAGCAGACAAGGTGGGTGCTGACGTTATGGCTCTAGGCCATAATCTGGATGATATGGCTCAGTCGATCCTAATGAATCTCCAGAAGGGAGAAATTGAGAGGTCAGTGAGACTTGCACCACACACATCTTCACCGATTGACGGAATGGTACCAAGGATTGTCCCTTTGAGGTGGATACCAGAGCAGGAGATACACGCATTCGCTATAGTGAATAGCCTACCAATCCATCACGGAGACTGCCCACATGCTCCGGGCGCTCAGAGGCAGCAGAGTAGGGCCATAGTTGCACAGCTTGAGTCACTCACCCCCGGAGCCAGACACGGCCTACTCCATTCTCTGGATCAAATAAGGGAGATTCACAGAGTAGTCCATCCCGACCCAAATATTAAGATAAGCAGTTGCACACTTTGTGGAGAGGCTACTTCTAGGCCAGTGTGTCAGTCCTGCACAATGAAGAAGTGGCTTTCAGAGGTTCCTTGAGGGATTTTATGTTCGTGAATATCGCTGGATACAGATTCGTAGATCTTCCAGACAGAGATAATCTTAGGGCCCCATTCAGAGAGAAGTGCACCAGCCTTGGACTTAAGGGCACCATTCTTTTAAGCCCCAATGGAATCAATTTCTTTCTAGCAGGAACTCAGAAATCAATTAATGATTATGTCTCGTTCTTGGAGGAAGACTCCAGGCTAACCGGGATACCCATGCACGTCACTTACTCCGAGTATCAGCCTTTTCGGAGAATGCTCGTCCGCTTGAAAAAAGAGATTATTTCCCTGGGAATGGACGAAATTAGACCTGTGGAGAATCAGGGGAATTACATCAATCCTAGTGAGTTCAAGACGTGGCTTGATGAAGGCAAGGAGGTAATTGTCTTAGATACCAGGAACGACTATGAACTCAGGGTTGGGACATTTGAAAATTCAATAGATCTCGATATCAAGTCATTCAGGGAGTTTCCAGAGGCCGTAAAAGGATTAGATTATGACAAATCCACTCCAGTAGTGATGTTCTGTACCGGGGGAATTAGATGCGAGAAGGCTAGTATGGTAATGGAATCCCAAGGATGGGACAAAGTATACCAAATCAGAGGAGGCGTACTTGGATACTTCAAGGAGGCAGGAGGGGCACATTGGAAGGGCGACTGCTTCGTTTTTGACCAAAGAGTATCCTTAGACACCGAGCTAATGGAAGCGGACCACCAGATGTGCTTCAAGTGCAGAGAACCCCTTACTCCTGATGATCTAAAGTCTGAGAAGTACTCATTAGAGGAGCACTGCCCCTACTGCTATGAAAAGGTGGTTGCCTAGTATGGGGAAAGTCAACTTCATTGAAAAACTCTCAATGTTCACAGATCATTGGTCTCCGAAAGTCATCGCTGAAATGAATGACTACCAATTCAAGCTTGTCAGGATAAAGGGCGATTTCATTTGGCATAACCATTCAGATACCGATGAGGCATTCATTGTACTCGAGGGAACTATGTTCATAGAGTTAGAGAATGAGATTATAGAGCTGGATGAGGGAGAGATGTATGTCGTTCCGAAGGGTATAGATCACAAGCCATATGCCATTGATGAGTGCAAAATAATGCTGGTTGAGCCCAAGGGAGTAATGAATACGGGAAACAAGTCTAGCGAACTGACAGCATCAAATGACGTGTGGATTTAGTTCAGTTACTTGTGCCTGTGACAGTACTCCAAGCTCCTGAATGCTAGACTATTACACCCCTCAATGGAACAGTAAGTGAACTGTCTACGAACCACTTCAGAATCCGCTTTTACCCGCTTGCTATCAAACGTTTTTACCGTTCTCGACTCAACCGCTCTTTCGATTTTAATGCCCTTGAAAGCCTCGCGTGATTGACGTCCCTCAGAGTATATCGATTTACCAGCCTCACCAAAGTTCTCTCCCCTTAGGGTCTGGCTTTTTCTGATATTGTCAATCTCTCCCCTGTCAAACCAAATCAACCCACAATCCCTGCAACCATCAAGCTCCATGAGATTCATTGTGTTGGGTATCGCCGCCTGAATCAGGTCAATTACAGTAATTCCAGTTCCCTGATCCGGTAGTACGTATGAGATCGGAATTCTCGCCATTTTCACTTCGCATCCGGGGCACTTGATCTCACTCGACTCGATTGAATTATCCAGCTCAGACATCAATTTTCCAGATAAATCCGAAATTCCAGCATAATTCTTTATCCCAGATAGCGTCTTATTGTCTAGTAGCACTCCTTCGCATTTATCACAGCTGAATCTATAGTTAGCATTCTGCTTATGTTGCCATCCACCAAATGCCATTACAGAAATTGATGCCAATACTGCCAATAGGACCATTTCAATTAGTAAGAAAAAGACCGCTAAAGCTCCGAAAATCCACCACAACCCGTTCCAATTATCTTGTTTGTAAGCCATGAGTCCACACCCCCTAGGGCATTCCATTGGATCAACTTCTGCTGTCATATGGGCATGCAAATGGCAGAACACTCCCCCTTCGACAGCATCTGAGGAACATTCGAGAACCATGCATTCCATGAGTTTAGAGAAGCTTCACTGTTGATTATGATTGGGGCTAATTCAATTTCGAACTATATCTTCCTGTTCTTCATATCTGTTCTCCAATTTAAGACTCAATTGAAGCAGGGCCGCAATTACGAAAATCACCCCTGCGACTCTGAAACAAGTATGGAATGTCCAGATCCCGGTCCCTTCAACTGTTATTGACCATAGGTAGGCAGCTAGCAAGGGTCCAATTATTCTGGCCAATGCCCCGTAACCCTCCTGAGCCCCCATTACGAGCCCAAGCTCATGCCCTGCCCTGTTGGCTTCAAGTGTCAGTAGTGACGAATGTGTCGGTGAAAAGAGGCCATTTCCTATTGCTAGACCAGCGGAGGAGCCGAGTATCAGCCAAGATGCCTCTGGAGGCACATAGGGAAGACTGGCTATCCCTGCCCCACACAGTATAGTTCCTATCATCATCAGTTTACCCATTCCAAACCTATCGGTGAGTGGGCCGATAAGACCTCCCTGAATGATAACTCCAAGGAGCCCAATGAAAGCAAAAATCCATCCATTTTCAATTTCGCTCCAACCAAGACCCCCACTATCTATCGACATCGCTGTGAATAGGATGAAGGTTCCGTGCATCATACTGAATGCCATAAGAAATAGGAAATTGATCACAACCAGGGTGGAGATTATTGGAATCCTAATAACGCCGATAATGTTCGAGAAGGTCTCTCTAAACTTGCTAAGGCTTCCATCTGAAACGCTATCAGCTCTGGAATCCGGAGCAAGGCTCTCTTCTAGCCAAAAGTAGGCAAGTGCTAGGGAAACCAAACTAAGTAGACTGGAAAATATGCATGGTAGCAGGTACTCATTAGCTCTCCAAAAGGACGAATCAAAGAATCCCCCTATACTTGTCGCTGGATCTGACAGAAGACCTCCAATGAAAGGTCCAATCATGAACCCCAGTCCAAAGGCCGCTCCTAACATTCCCATTCTTCTCGGAATCAAATCATGTGTGCTAATGTCGCCAATGTAAGCTCTAGCCACAGCGATATTTCCATTTCCAGCTCCTGCGAGGAATCTTGCACAAATCGCCATTTCAAGACTGTTTGAAAGTCCGAAAACGATGAAAAATACAGAGTTGGAAATTAATCCAAACATTATAACAGGCCTTCTTCCAAGCCTATCGCTTATTGATCCAAGAATTGGTGTGAAAAGAAATTGTGCTAGTGAGTATACCGCAATGACCACTCCTACCCAGAAATCTCTGCTTCCAACATCATTTATTCCCTGTCCAGAAGCTAGGTCTTGAACAAAATAGGTTAGGAAAGGGATCACAATTGTAAACCCAAGCATATCAACTAGGACGACCAGAAACAATACCGTCATTGGGGAACGACCATTAGATGGGGAAGTCAACTGCCTCTCTCCGTTTGAATCATGGAGAGCTCCCTATCTCGAGTCGTTATCTCAGCAAAAATTCCAGCTACGAAGTCATCCAAAGGAACTCCATTTAGTTGTTGACCAGTTCTAGACCTGATTGATACCGTTCCGTTCTCTGTCTCCTCATCACCTAATATTACCATGTAGGCGGGCCTCATTTTCCTATGAGTCCTAATCTTTTTCCCTACCGTATTATCAGAATCATCTACATTGACCCTTACACCAGATTCGTAAAGTCTGTTCGCAACCGTCGCCGCATGTACCTTGTGCTTCTCAGAGATGGTAATTATCTGAACTTGGACTGGAGATAGCCAAGTTGGAAAGTTTCCAGCCCAATGCTCTGTGAGGAAGGCGACAAACCTCTCATGAGTGGATAGGGGAGCCCGATGAATTACGAACACTTCTCCATTTTCATCCCCATTCTCATCTTTGTAACTCAGGCCAAAGCGATCCTTGGCGGCGAAGTCCAATTGAATTGTCGACATAGACTCCTCTCTACCAAGAGCTGTGGTAAACTGAATATCGATTTTTGGCCCATAGAACGCAGCCTCTCCCACCGCCTCGACAAATGGTACTCCAATATCCTCTAGGATATCCCTCAGATGACTCTGCGTTGACTCCCAATTTTCAGGCTGGTCGATATATTTCTCAGTCCTTGCTGGATCCCAAAGCGACAGTCGAAGATGGAAGTTTTCAAAACCAAATGTTCTGTAATAGTCATTGACCATCTGCACATTAGCCCGAACCTCCTCGGCCACTTGGTCCAAAGTGCAGTATATATGTGCGTCATTCATCGAAAGCATGCGTACCCTAAGCAGTCCTGCGAGAGTCCCAGAAAGCTCGTTTCTGTACACAGTTCCATATTCAGCTATTCTAATCGGCAAATCCCTGTAACTTCGTTTTTTGTTGCTGAAGACCAAGTGATGCATTGGGCAATTCATGGCTTTTAGGTAGTAGGTGCCGTCATCCATCTCCATTGGGGGGTACATTCCATCGGCATAGTGAGGGAGGTGGCCACTAATTTCGAATAATTCCTGCTTGGCCAAAACAGGTGTTGTAACCCTTTGATATCCGTATGACTCTTCTGTCTCGATCGCGTACCTTTCTATTTCAGACTTTAGAATTTCACCATTCGGAAGCCAGACTGGCAGTCCCTTGCCAATCTTCTCATCGATCATATACAGCTCCATCTCCTTGCCAATCTTCTTGTGATCGCGTTTTGATGCCTCCTCAATTTGTCGCTGACGTTCTTTCAGGCCTTCCTTGGTAGCGTAACACATGCCATAAATCCTGATTAGCGTTTCACGATTACTATCCGCACGCCAGTAAGCTGTACTAGTGCTGGTTAACTTGAACCACCTTAGATGGGAGGTGGACGGAACGTGAGGTCCACGACAGAGATCTATGAATTCTCCCTGACGATAAATCGACGAACCGATATCATGGCCAATCTTGTCATCCATTATCTCGATCTTGAATTTGTTATCTCTGAACATTGAGCGGAGCTCATCATTGTCATATTCCTCTCTAGAAATTTCCAAGTTTCTCTTTACTAAATCCTTCATCCTCTTCTCAATTTTTTTGAGCTCTTCTTCTGAAATCGGATCCATATGGAAATCGTAGTAGAAACCGTGATCTATCGGTGGGCCAATCGTAGGCTTTGCATCAGGGAAGATCTCCGTAACTGCCTGTGCCAGTAAATGGGCACATGAGTGCCTAAGAATGTACAGCCCCTCTGGAGATTCTCCAAGAATGGGCATGACAGTACAGTCTCTATCCAACTCATGACTCATATCCCTTTCAATGCCGTCAACCAAAGCGGCCACTGCTCCAGACCTCCTACCGTGTACGTTCTCTATGACCTCGCCCACAGAAATCCCTATGGCGTACTCGTGGACATCTCCACTGCCAACTTCAACAGATATCATCGGTACCGTCTCCTATATCCATCCGGTTGAGCAATCCCGTTTGAATTCGACTATCCATTTCAGCCAATATTCGCCAATTATTCTTGTTACGAACTTTTTGTGTTGCCCTTTCCGAGACTTTGCATTACGAAGCGATAAGACCCGACCCCCCTTGGCGGTAGCATGGTGAGGTTGGGCCTACTGGTTAATCCGGACGCTGGCCTAGGTGGTAGACTGGGCTTGAAAGGGTCGGATGGGCAAGCTGAGATCGCTAGATCCATGGGTGCAGAAGATCGTTCTGGACCTAGGATGAGACTCATGCTGGAACATTTCATCAATATCACAAAGGGAGAAAGACTCTCAATCGAGTGGTTCGTAAGTGAGGGTAGAATGGGAACGCATTGGATTCCAGATGTCCTGTCCCCAATAGTCCCAATCCACTCGTCTTTAGGAGAGACGCACGCGTATGACACTAATCAGGCCATAAAGTCCATGATTGAATCGGATGTTGATTTAATCTTGTATGCAGGAGGCGATGGAACAACCAGAGATATTGTTGCCTCTTTATCAGACAATGGTAAACCAAACCTACCAATTATTGGCGTTCCCACCGGGGTAAAGATGCACTCCGGATGTTTCGCATCCTCGCCAAAGGCGGCGGCTGAAGTTCTCAGTGCTTGGATAAATCAAGACCTTCTGCTATCCTCTACTGAAGTACTAGACCTAGACGAGGATCTCTACAGGCAAGGGAAATGGGTTGTCAGGCTATATGCCGAGGCTATCACCCCCGCAAGCCCTCGATGGATGCAAGGGTCAAAGATGAGGGTGGAGGCATCCGGAGAGGAGGAGGTAGTTGAGGGACTTTCAGATCATATCAGGGATACACTACTCGATGAAGATAGGATGATAATTTGGGGTTCTGGAGGGACTTTGAGAACAATTGGTTCCAATCTCGGCTTTGAATTGAACACTTTAGGTATCGACATATCGAAGGGAGATAGACTGATCGCTTCAGACCTTAATGAGAAGGAAATCATTCAGCACTTGGAGACGCATACTGGCGAAGTAACGCTTTTGTTATCTCCAATGGGGGGCCAGGGTTTTCTGATCGGTAGAGGAAATCTACAATTGTCCCCAGAAGTTCTCCGGATGGTTGGGGTAGAAAATGTCCTAGGCATAGTTACACCTGCAAAAATGCTCACCTTACGAAACCTCAGAGTGGAAACTGGGGACCCTCAAATGGATGAAAAATTTTCAAAAAAGAAGTATCTGAAGGTATTGCAAGGCTACAGAACAACCAGAATCTTGCCTGTATCAGTAGACTGAATGGTCAATTTCTGAGACAGGCATCACACATGTTATATCCTATCTCGTTTTCGTTTAGGTATGGATTTAGCACCTGAGATGTATGATTTTGGAGATGAAGAGAATTACTCCTTCGCTAGAAGGGTAACTTGCGCGAGTGAAGAATCGAGGAAGATGTTCGCTCTTGCACATGGGCACATGTTGAACTACAACCACGAAGAAGCAATCGCTTGCTTCTCAAAGTGTGCTGAAATGGACCCAGACTGTGCTATGGCATGGTGGGGTATTGCTTATTGTGTCTCATCAAATTATAATTGGACTCCTGGACTTGGATCTGGGTATGACCCAATTCAGAAGGCTATGTCCCTTAGGGAACATTGCACAGAGCTTGAGCAGGACCTGATTTTTGCCCTATCAAAGAGACATTCCGAGGAGGCGAGAGATGCAGCAGATCCCGCAGTGTTGAACATGGGGAACAGTCCAGAACTTAACGTAGCCTTCGCCGAAGCAATGGCCCCACTCTATGAAAAATATGATGGAGACCTTGATGTAACTGCAATCTATGTCGAGGCTTTGATGAATCTGAAAGCATGGCAATTGTGGGATAAGGATACCAAGTCAGGAGAGATCACCCCCGCAGATGACAATACACTACTTCTAGTAGATATCATGGAAAGAGCATTTGAAAATAGTGATGAAGCCAAGACTCACCCAGCCCTTTGTCATCTATATTGTCACGCACTTGAACTGTCACCATTCCCAGAGAGGGCACTACCTGCGGCCGATGTTCTAAGGGATTTAATGCCAGGCCTAGGACATTTGGTCCACATGCCATCCCACATTGATGCCTGGGTCGGACAATGGAAAGAGGCTATAGATTGCAACATAGCAGCGGTTGAAGCCGACGATAGATATGTGGAAATTACTGGTAATGAATCTCAGTTCTACAAGTTCTACAGGATGCACAACCATCACTTCGTTGTTTGGTGCGCGATGTTCGATGGCCAGTATGAAACTGCGTTGAAATATGCCAGAAAGGCAGTAAGTACCCTACCAAAAGGAGATGATAATTCTGGTGTCCGGTTCATGCTTGCAGGTATTATACCGATGGGGGCCATATTCCTAGAATCATATGTCACGATGCCATGGCATGTCATGATTAGATTTGGAAAGTGGGATGACATATTGGCTGAACCAATGTATTCTGACAAGCAAGCATTCCCTGCGACTATTGCCACCCAGCACTACGCTAGAGGCGTTGCGTACGCCTCCAAGGGAATGGTTCAGGAGGCCGAGAAAGAGCAAGCCCTATTCAATGAAGCTCTGAAGAATCCGTCCCTCGAAGGAAGGGTTATGCATAACAATTTCATGTATCAAGATCCTTCTGAGGGCCCCTCAATACTCAACGTCAACGCTTCTATTCTTGAGGGAGAAATAGAATACAGAAGACAGTTCCTTGCCAAGGAAAGAGGAGAATCCTATGATTTCTCTGCCGCGTTCGATGAGCTACGAAGAGGAGTTGAACTGTCCTTGAATTTAGCATACAATGAACCATGGGGCCAGATGCAACCAGTTAGACATATCCTGGGTGCCCTACTTCTTGAGCAGGGACATATCGAGGAAGCCGAGCAAGTATATCGCGAAGATATCAAGCTATGGAAAGATAACATGTGGGGGCTTCTAGGTCTAAAATTGTGCTTGGAAGCAAGAGAGGATAAATCGGGTGAGCTCGAGAAAGTATCAGCTTTGTTCAAAGAGAGAAGCTCAAGGGCTGACATTGTTCCAGCAAAGACCTGCTTTTGTGCTCAGGACAGTAACCCTGATAGTTGCTGTTAATATGCTGATTCCCTACTATGTCGCCTGTCTAGGATTAATCATAACTTGGATGCCGCAATTGCGGCCCCGAGAGCTCCTGCTTCGGTAGCGAACCTGGCCGGTTTAATCTTTGCTTCACTAGAAATCAAGTCAGAGAAATCACTCCAATGCTCCATAATTCCTCCATAAAGGACGATCAAGTCGGGCTCAGTCAATCTTCCAAGAAACTCTATGCCTTCTTGAAATCTTTTAGCCCACTCCTCAATGGATAACCCTTCCTCACTCCTAGTACGGGCAGAGATATGGGACTCAAGAGCTCCCTCTAGTCTTGGATGAGGTTTTCTGCCATACTCCAAATTAGGAACCATAGCCCCATCACTTTGTATCGTTGTGCCAATACCAGTGCCTATTGTGACAGTTAATATTGTTCCGTTCTGATTTTTGCTAGATCCTAAACTATATTCCGTCAAAGCAACAGCATCAGCATCATTAATCATTGTGAAAATCCCATGATGGAAATTTTCCAGCTCTCCCTTGAGATCAAATTCCATCCATTCATCTCCAAGGTTGGGGGCCGTCAGAATCCTACCATCAGATACTACTCCTGGGAAGCCCACCCCTATCGGTCCAGACCATCCGATATCAATTATTGAATCTCTGATTCTGGGGACTATACTCGATGGTTTGGTATCTCCCTCATGAGCTATAACTTCCCATTTACTACAAAGGATTCCGGTCTCTACATCAAAGACCCCTAGTCTGAAACCACTACCTCCCAAATCAACACCTAGGCATCTCACAGCCAGAACAGGAAAGAATGATATTTCAACCTATTATATTTCTTGCCCACACGCAGCTTTCAGTAATCCAAGGAAGGGGGGACTGGGCCTCCCCGGTCTAGACTTGAACTCTGGATGATATTGTGTACCCACATAATATGGATGATCGTCGAGCTCCATAATCTCACATCTTTTACCAGTCTCGTCCTTTCCAACGTATACAAGCCCTGATGCCTCAATATCCTCGATAAGATCCGGATTCACCTCGTAGCGGTGCCTATGACGTTCGTTGACATGGTCCACTCCCCCGTAGAGCCTTCTAATCTTGCAATCGTCCACTAGGAAAGGAGTGGGCTTGGAACCAAGCCTCATTGTTCCCCCCATGTGTGTCTTTGAAATCTCAGGCATGAAAACTACAGCATGTACAGGAGCGTCCTCATCGAACTCAGCTGAATTGGCACTCTCAATATTCAGAACATTTCTACAGAACTCTATCGTCGCTATTTGCAAACCTAAGCATACTCCAAGATATGGAACTTCATTGACTCTGGCATAATTCGCAGCAGCGATCTTCCCCTCAACACCACGATTCCCAAATCCTCCAGGTACTAATATTCCGTCCGCTGACTTCAGCATCCTCCAAGCTTCTTCATGATTCTCAGTCCTATCATTTGGGTCCAGGTCAGTGGACTCTATCCAGTCTATCTGCAATTTTCTGCCAACTGCGAATGCGCTATGTTGTAGAGCTTTAATCACTGATAGATATGAGTCCGAAAGTCCAGTGTATTTACCTACCATTGCAATTCTAACCTCATCTTCTAGAATATCCACCTTGTCGGCCATCATCCTCCATTCATCCAGTATTGGCAACTTAGCCGGAACTTGAAAGCCTAGATGGACCGAAACCTTCTGTAGAACGGACTGCTCAAAGAGTGATATTGGAATCTGATAAAGATTGGAAACGTCATGTGCGGAAACAACAGCGTCTTCATCCACATGACAGAATGCGGCTAGCTTGGACTTCGTCTCGGAGTCAAGTGGCTTCTCAGACCTACAAACAAGAATATCAGGAATTATTCCTAAGCCTCTCAATTCCTTGACAGTGTGTTGAGTAGGTTTTGTTTTCTGTTCTCCTACTGGGCCCATAACTGGCACTAAACTGACGTGAACGAAACAGACATTTCCTTTTCCAGCTCTGAATTGGAATTGACGTAGTGCTTCGATGAATGGTGCACTCTCAATATCTCCAACTGTCCCCCCTAGCTCAATCACACATGCGTCTGGAGTTTCAGACGAACCATCTGCGGGGACATGAGCCACCCTTTCTATCCATTCCTGGATTTCATTTGTGATGTGCGGAACAACCTGTACGGTCTTTCCAAGATAGTCCCCCCTCCTCTCCTTATCGATTACATTAGCATACACCTTTCCGGTTGTGATATTATTATCTCTTGTGAGTGCAATATCCAAAAATCTCTCATAATTCCCCAAATCAAGATCCACTTCCCCCCCATCATCGAGAACGAAAACCTCTCCATGTTCAAACGGAGACATAGTTCCAGCATCGCTGTTTAGATATGGATCAATCTTGATTGAAGTAACCCTAAGTCCAGCCGATTTCAGAAGAACTCCGATGCTACTTGCAGTTACCCCTTTACCCAATCCAGATAGGACTCCGCCCGTCACTACGACATACTTCATGCAATCAACGGGGTTTGAAGCCATCATGCCTCGCATATCAACATTGGGTCGATAAATGGTCAATATCGAACATCAATGACCAAGTAGCTCCAGCTTTGGGGAGCTCCATGGTCGAGCCGCCCGGGGACAGAATTCTTGTCACAGGGGCACTAGGCCAGATAGGAACTGAATTGGTTTCGGAACTAAGGAAAAAGCATGGTAATGATACTGTTCTCGCTACAGACATCAGAGAACCAAATGATGATCGATACTTTCCAGAAGGGCCATTTTGTAATCTAAGTGTATTAGATGGCGAAGCTATGGAGAAAACAGTCACTGGTGAGGGAATTGGGACAGTTTACCATCTCGCTGCAATTTTATCCGCTACCGGTGAGAAAAATCCAGAGCTCTGTCATAGGGTGAATGTCGGCGGAACTGTTACTGTGTTGGACGTGGCTAGAGATTTTGGGTTGAAGGTATTCGCGCCTTCTTCAATAGCAGTTTTTGGCCCAGACTCGCCAAAGCTTGCACCACAAAAAGCAACCCTAAACCCTTCTACGACTTATGGTAAGACAAAAGTCACAGGAGAGGTCTTGGGTATGAATTATTTCAAACAATACGGGGTTGACATCAGAGGACTCAGATTCCCCGGTCTGATCTCATGGAAAGCACCTGCTGGAGGAGGAACTACTGACTATGCAGTCGACATCTTCAGAGCAGCAATTAATGATGGGCATTACAATTGCTTTGTTAGTGAGGATACCAGACTCCCAATGATGTATATCGATGACGCAATCAGGGCAACAGAAATGATAATGCAGGCCGATGGGAACAGACTCGGTACATCTAGGGCTGGTTACAATATCAGAGGGTGCTCATTCACTGCTGGAGAGTTGGCGGATAGAATTTCCTTCAGAATTCCAGAATTCACATGTGATTTCAATCCCGATTTCAGACAGAAGGTTGCCGACTCTTGGCCAGATGATGTTGATGATAATCCAGCTAAAGATGATTGGGGCTGGGAGGCCAATTTCAATTTGGATAGAATGGTGGACGAAATGTTAGATAATCTCAGGAAAAATCAGTCTTCCTGATCCCCCTCGTCCTTCCAGTCAGGGGTGGTCGGATCCTGCTTCGCCCACAGGACATCATTTATCCTAAGAACACTAATTGCCGCCTCCGTGGAACCAGATATTGAGTGGCTTGTTACAAAAAGCGGGTCCAAAATTCCCAGCTGATCCATCCTAGCCTTCTTTCCAGTGATCGCATCGAGTCCAATCCAAGCTCCATCAACTACATCAGATGCCTGTTCTGCAGACAAATCTAGTAACACATCTATTGGGTCTAGGCCAGCATTCTCGGCCAAAGTTCGGGGAATTACTTCGAGAGCGGCCGCATAAGCCTCCATTGCTAACTGCTCTCGTCCTGGGTTTTTCAATGCGAATGACCTAATATGCCTAGCTAAATGGGTTTGAATGGCGCCTCCTCCTGGAACGACTCTTGGGTCTCTGAGCATTCTGAAAGATACACCCATAGCATCATCAAAAGCCCTCATCGATTCTTCTCTGATCTGCGGAGAGGTCCCCCTAAAGACCACAGTAAGAGCACCCATTTCGGAACCTTCGATGGTCGTGTGTGTCACACCTGCAATTGACTCTTCCTTCCTGCCTGAAAAAATACCAAGATCTTCCCCAGAAGCTCTTGCCGGGTCTCTTATTATCCTCGCTCCCGTGATTCTGGATAGGATCTCCAAGTCACCTCTCTCAAACCGCCTGTAAGTTGTAATTCCCGAATCCGACAGCATCGATATCGCTTCTTCTGAGATTCCATCTCTGACAATAAGCAGATCCACGCCCAGTGATGAAAGGTGATCGACCGACTTCTTGAGGTTTGCAAGAGACCTCTCATGAAAGCCCCTGAGGACACCAGGGCTACTAACTTCAATCTCGGCCTCCATCTCCAATTTTGCATTTTCCAATCCGCCGTCGATTATGGCTATCGTGCCCCCTCTGGAAGCTTCAGGAGTTCCCATGTCCACTCTCGATTTCGCAATCATGAGGCCGTTTACTAGTGAGCTATCTGTGGATAAACCGCCCCCCACCTCAAGCCTCTTCACTCTCAATCTTTCCAAGTCATCGCCCCCATCCTCCTCCGATAGTATCCCAGCAGCTTCTATTGCGATGTCCGTAATATGAGATGCCAATGAAGTACTTATTTTCCCTGCCAATGTCGTTGAGATTACCGATTTTACTCCATCTGGATAATCAGCACGCCTTGATATTCTTTCCAGTTCGGAGATAGCTTCTCTCTCAGCCTGTACATAGCCACTGATTATTGTGGAAGGGTGAATGCCCATTCTAACTAGCTCTAGAGAATTCTGTAGTAATTCTGCAGTCAGAATGACAGTCGATGTTGTGCCGTCCCTTGCCGATTTGTCTTGTGATGAAGATGCGGATATTAACAATCTAGCAGTGGGATGTTCAACCTTGGCAGTTTCAATGACAGTGACTCCGTCGTTGGTAACCAGACTCCCTCCATCTGCGTCGACCAGCATTTTGTCTAAGCCTCTAGGTCCAAGGGTTGATCTTACAGCCCCGGCAAGTGCAACGGTCGCCTTGACATTATTCACCAAAGCCGCACGACCCTCTAATCGATCGGTGTCTTGAATTGCAACATCGTGCTCAGCCTGAACCATGATGGTCGGAATCAAGCAATAGATTTCAAGCTCTCCATTACTGACAAGCCCTTATTTTTCTGATATTCCATTCACAAAATGAATATATTCATATAGGGAATTGCTCTCCGACTATACAACCGATGGTTAAGTAGTGGTCAAATGGGGAACTCAAATTCCGACGAATGGGAACAAAAAATGATACAGCAGATGCTGAATCTCTTCAGTCAGATGGGGATGCCCATAGACAGGTCTGAGCTTGAAGATACTATCTCCAGAATTCGCCAGCAATTCGAAAGTATGGGCATTGATGCGGAGATGATCTACAATAGCAACGTCAAAATGAACTTCCAAGGAGATCCTGAGAATTTCAGGAAGCAAATGGAAGCCTTCATGAATCATCCAGAAGGATTCTCGGAGATGTTCAAGAATATGGGGATTAACGTCCAAGTCGGGCCCGACAAAGAGCCTGCTGACGTGAAACTAGAAGATGAACAGGAAGAAGAGTGCGACGTCCCTCTGGAAGATACTTATGTCGATGGCGATTCAATGTTCGTTACGATAGACGTCTCAAATATAATCGATTTAGATGAAACCAGCTTCGAGCTGATCCTGTCTCATGGGGGCAAAGTTCTCCAGATTATGAGAAGAACCCAACTTAGGCCAATAAAGAGTATCAACCTGCCACAAGCGGCGACTTCAGTTTCAGAATGGAGCCTGAACAATGGTATTCTAGACATTATTTTCGATAAGGCTTAGCCTATCAAACGGAGGAACAAAAATGACTGGACCAGTAATTGGAATAGATTTAGGAACAACAAATAGCTGCGTAGCGACCTTAGAGGCGGGGAAACCAGTGGTAATCCCTAACTCGGAAGGATCAAGGACAACTCCAAGTGTCGTTGCCTTTTCTAAGAATGAGGGTGACAGGGTCGTAGGGATAACAGCTAAACGCCAAGCAGTAACCAATTCCGAGAGGACCATAATGTCCGTAAAAAGAGAGATGGGGACTGACTGGAAGACAGATATCGATGGGTCAGAATATACTCCACAGGAGATTTCGGCGTTCATTCTTCAGAAGCTAAAATCCGATGCTGAAGACTACCTTGGACGAGAAGTTAAGCAAGCTGTGATAACCTGTCCCGCATACTTCACAGACGCACAAAGGCAGGCAACTAAAGATGCGGGGAGAATAGCCGGCCTAGAGGTCCTCAGAATTATCAATGAGCCTACAGCGGCCGCACTTGCATACGGAGTAGACAAAGACGACGATCAAACGATATTGGTCTACGATTTGGGAGGTGGAACATTCGATGTATCAGTTCTTGAAATCTACCAAGTGGATGGTCAACCTCAGATCGAGGTCAAAGCCACCAGTGGAGACAATCGTCTCGGAGGGGATGATTTCGATGAAGTTGTCATCGATTGGCTGGTATCCGAGTTCAAGAAATCGACTGGAATAGATCTTTCAAGTGACGTTACAGCTCTTACCAGGTTAAGAGAGGCTGCCGAGAAGGCTAAGATTGAGCTCTCTGGAACTGCTACCACCCAAATCAATTTACCATTCATCACGATGAATGGTGATGGCCAGCCGGAACATCTTGACATCTCTCTTTCCAGAGCTAAATTTGAGAGCCTCATAGAAGATCTGGTAGAGAGGACAATGGCTCCTACTCGCAGGGCTATGAAGGACGCTGGAATCAAGAAAGGCAATGTCGACAAGGTCTTACTCGTTGGTGGTTCAACAAGGGTTCCTGCAGTTCAGGAAGCCATTGAGAAGGAAGTTGGTAAGCCACCCTTCAAGGGAATAAATCCCGATGAAGCCGTTGCAGTCGGAGCTGTCTTGCAAGCAGGGATAATTACTGGCGATGAGGGAGTTACAGACGTTCTCCTGCTCGATGTTACTCCATTGACCCTGGGAATCGAAACTCTTGGCGGAATAATGACTACTATGATTGAGAGGAATACTACTATTCCAACCCGAAGATCAGAGACATTCTCAACAGCCGCTGATAACCAACCTGCGGTGGAAGTCCACGTATTGCAGGGGGAAAGGGAATTTGCAAAGGACAACATTACTCTAGGAAGGTTCCATCTAATGGGTATCCCCCCTTCCCCAAGGGGCATTCCCCAAATTGAAGTCACCTTCGACATTGACGCTAACGGAATTGTCAATGTTTCAGCCAAAGATCTTGGTACCGGGACTGAGCAGTCGATTAAAATCGAGAGTCAGACTTCTCTATCTGAAGATGAAATAAAAGCTAAGATTTCAGAGGCCGAAGAGTTCGCTTCGGAGGATAAGAGGAGGAAGGCAGGAGTTACGCTGATTAATTCTGCAGATGGAATGGTATACCAATCAACTAAAATGCTAAAGGAAGCTGCTGAAAAAATATCTGATCTTGATACTGAGCCCATTCATGCAAAGCTAGAAGAACTCAGGTCATTGATAACCAAAGATGACAAGACCATTGATGTTGATGAGTTAGATGAAGCAGCTGTTCAGGCAAAGATGGCAGAAGTCGAAGAGTCCCTTCATGAAGTTTCAGCCAAGCTTTACGAAGCAGCCGCCGCGGAAATGGCCGAAGAACAGGAATCAAGTAACACAGATGATGTCGTAGAGGCGGACTTCGAGGAAGTTGATTCTGAGGACACCGATGAGTAGCTAGTTTTCGGTAATAAGCCTGTGAAGGGTCCTGACGTGTATCCCTGATGTCCCATACTGGAAAAGTGGATTGACACTCTCTGAGCTGGCTTTTGATCCTGGACCCCATGCCGATCCAGCGATGTCTAGATGTACCCATGGTATCTTCTCTCCATCCTTTTCGAACCCTCTGTTGGGAACGAAGAACTCTAGGAAAGCAGCGGCAGTGTTTGATGAACCGGCTCTTCCCCCTATTGAACCGTTTCTTATATCTGCAAATGCGGAGTCAGTCATGTACTTTCGGAACTGATCGTTCAACGGCATTCTCCAAACCTCCTCTCCACTTCTTTCCGCCGCGTTTTTTAGTTTAGATGCGACATTATCATCATTTGACCACATCCCTGAAATCTGATTCCCCAAGGCTACAATGACAGCCCCAGTCAAGGTAGCCAGGTCCACGATATATTCTGGATCAAACTCTCCCGCTTTCCATAGCCCATCCGAAAGTACATTTCTCCCCTCTGCATCCGTACTGAATACTTCTACCGTCTTTCCTGAATAAGTCTTGAAGACATCCCCCGGTCGATAGGCACCAGACCCAGGCATATTCTCTGCAAGACAGGAGATTCCATTCACGCGTCTCTTGTAACCTGTGGAATGCAACGCCTCCATGAGTCCAAATACAGTAGCAGCGCCACACATGTCATATTTCATATCCCACATGCCACTGGTAGGCTTGATGGATATTCCTCCAGTATCAAAAGTAATTCCTTTCCCAACAATACAAGGTCTTCGTACACCCACATCGGCATCTGGATTGAGTGTGAATAGCACCATGCAGGGCTTCCTGTCACTACCCTTTCCGACATTAATCAGGCCGCCCATTCCAAGGTCGTGCAACTTATCCCAATCATAAACTTCGACAGATACATTTTCTTTATCTTCGGCCCATTCTAAGGCCCTTCTTGCATACTCCATTGGATAGAGAATATTAGCTGGCTCGTTACCTAGATCGCGTGCTAAATGCACCCCACTAGTTATCGATTGAATTAGCAAAAGTCTTTCGGAAAGTGCTTTTTGGTACCTTGAACTTGCTTGGAAATCTACATCCCACTCGTCATTTATGTGTTCGTCTGGGACTTCTTGGTGCTCTAAGAACTCATAATCTCTTAGCATCATTCCTTCAGCGAAATCCAACATTCTATCGACTGTCCATCCTGATGTGAACCTGACCGTGATCCCGACTCCATTCTTTTTTGACAATGAGGAGATGGTCCTAGCCCCAGTATTACGCGCGATTTTGTGGTTCAAACTATCTCTATTGCCCATTCCGACAAGCACAATGTTACACCCAGGTGTCCAAAGTGTCATCTTCTTGCCCTTTTTGCCGTCAAACTCCTGAGAATTGAGCGCGTCCCTGACTAGTCCCCTCTGTACTCTGGATAATCCGGCCAAAGAGTTATTTGGAGCCTTATCGTTACCCTCGAAAAGAGGCAAAATTAATTGTTTTCTCGGTTTTGTGAATTCGCTGTTACATATCTGCATAAATAGCCCGAAGCACGCGATTATAAGCTAGTTTACAAATAATTCTATTACAAATATTCAATTTTAAGTGCAAACTAACTTTTTAAGAAATTAAATCAATTTTCAAAACTCCTACTCCTCTGATTTACTGCCGCCACAGCGAAGGCGAGAAGGAGAGTCAGCATCGAAGGAGCTGGAAGAAGGCTCGAACTACCAGCGTTAATCACTACCCATGGGCGCATGATATACTGATAGGGTTGCAAGATACAATCATTCTCTCTTCTCGCTCAGTATCCTCGCACAATGACATGATAATATCTTAGTCGCAATAAGCGCGGCATTAAACTCAGTCAAAGGCCCTTCTTTCCCTGGCACAATTTCATTCACATCTGCACCCAAAACCTCTGCCCCAGCCGCAGAGAAGATTCTCTCGATCAACTCAACCGCGGCCCAGTGTGAGAGCCCGCCCGGAACCGGAGTTCCAGTCGAGGGAACCAACTTTCCATCGAGCCCATCTATGTCGAAGGTAATCCATACTGGTCCCGTAATCTTAGAGATACTTTCTAGCATTAATTCCCAACCCCCCAAGAGTCCAGAAGAACCCAGAATTTCCCTAGCATACCAAGTCTCAACCCTATCGTCTTCATCAGAAAAAATCGCTTCTGACTCCGAGAGAGCTCTTGTTCCGATCTGAATCACCTTTCCTACTCCTGCATCTAGAGACCTCCGTATTGCAGTTCCATGGGAGAATCTCTCGCCATTCAGTTCATCCCTCAGATCCGCATGCGCATCGATCTGAATCAATGTCAATTCGGATAAATCGCCATTTAGCCTAGAGTGTTTTTTCATCGCCTCCATTATTGGAGGCAGAATGCCATGTTCTCCACCCAGTACTAATGGAAACCCGTTATCTATCCATTCGGCAAGGTATTCGGTGATTGAATTCAGTTGTTCAATCAGAGTCCCAGCTTCCGAGCCCCATGGAGAAGACGTGTGAAAAGAGAGTCCACATGGTAACTCTTCTGGAAGAAGGGGGTCATACAGCTCTACTTGTGAGCTCGCCTCAATACATGCAGCAGGACCACGCTCAGTTCCTTCAATCCAACTTGTAGTCATCTCGAAAGGAATCGGTAGAATAATGACGTCCCACGGTCCTTCCTCACTCTCATCCAAGCCCAGGAATGTGACTCGCGTACCCCTGTCCATGCCTTTCCGCCTCCATCTAACAGAATAATGACTTCGTAAGCCAAAATGCAGATTTTGAGAGCGTTTGGAGAGACCGTTGAAATAGAGCCCCCTGCCCTGTAGGTGTATCTCGGAGGCGGAATGATGGGTTTGACACTAGCTCAGCTTACTTCGGCTATTAGGAGCAAGGTAGATACTGACATGGAGGTAGTAGTCGCCGAATCAATAGCAGAACACGCCCTTGGATTCTTCGGATTCTCTAACAGGATCATCGACAACGCTCTAGAGCCTACTGACAGAAACTTGTTCTACCAGCTACAGGACTATGATCTCTTGACCACTGAATCCGAAGAAACCACACTATGGGACGGCAGAGAATGGAGAATTCACTATTGGAAATTCAAGGCGAATGCTGAAGAGTTTGCCAGAGCAGCGGCCGAGGCAGCTCTGTTGAATCAGAAAGAGAAGGATCCATACTCAGACGTTTACGATGATGTACCCGTCTCTCTATGGAAGGAAAGATCGGGCGAAGAAGACGACTATGAAGAGCCATTGTTCTGAGAATCCCCACCCCTCATTACTAACTTTACAAATACCTAGAACAATTAGGAGTGTTGTGAACGAGTATCAGGTGGATCTTACACGTCGGTATGATATCGATTGGCTCAGAGTAATACTATTCGGACTTCTGATTCCCTTTCATGTAGCTATTGGTGTTTATTGGTCTACATATGGTACCGAAATTAATCCAAATATTGGGGATATTTCGGATGAAAATACGGAGGAGTTCGCAAATAAAAATAACGATTATACATCCGAATCAGTAGATTTTACGAGCATGGTCTTGCATTGGATGCACCAATGGAGACTCGCCGCTCTCTTCATGATATCAGGAATGGGAACCGCATTTGCATTCAAACGTAGAACTTGGAAGATTTACTTGACTGAAAGGTGCAAACGCCTACTTATTCCAATGTTTTTCGGTGCATGGACGATGGGTTTTGCTGGCTCGGTAATTATGGGGAATGAGACAATCACTCCCGCCGGCCTTACCTATGGATTTCTATTCGGGATAATTTGGAGGAGCCTCTCTTTCTGGATACCAATTTATGGCAAGCTGATAGCCTTAGGACATCTATGGTTCCTTTGGAATCTATTTCAGTATTCATTGATACTGTTACCAGTTTTTCACATAGTAAGGAATAATCCAGAAGGATCCATCTCTGGCATCCTAAGGGCGCCATTTAGGATGCGAACGGGGATCGGAGCCTTGATCATCATTCCGCTATTGTTGAGCTCGACTGAGATCCTTTTCAAACCGTGGTTTCCAGGTTATATCGGTGTAGGATACGAATGGTTCTGGTTCTTCGCCTTTTTCGCTATTGGATACATCTGCATTATTTCCAAAGATGAATACTACCAACTCATTGAAAATCAAAGGGTAACAATCACAATTGCTACTCTAATTTGGACAATCGCCTTTGTTTGGCTTCGACTAGAACAACACGATACCGGAATACCCTATGTCGATGGAGGATGGGTAGGAACCGAGGGCTTCCATAGCAGGATGACAGTTGTTGCTTGTTTGATACATAGTTTTCATGCTTGGTTCTGGTGCCTAACTATTTTTTCATGGGGATCTCATGTCCTCAATAGGAATCACCGATATCTACCATACCTCAATCAAGGAGTATACCCATTCTACATAGTCCACATGCCTCTTACCTTCTTAGGACTTAGGTTGGCCTCAAACCTCGGACTGAGAAATCACTCAGCTGTGATTTTCGCTACCTTTTTGGTGATACTGACCTGCTGGCTATTTTTCGAGATTGTGAAGAGATTCAAATCTACAAGATTCCTGTATGGCATCAAATAGTCCGTAAGTCCTTGTAGGGGATATCTTGAACAAGCCGAACTATTACCGTATGGTAGGATGTATAATCAGGTCTCGACTGACACTTCCGGTAAAATCGGAATTTCCATACTTCTAACTTCAATACTCTTGCTCAGCAACCACTCATTATTGGCGTCAGGACAAGCCTCCCCATCAACAAGTTGTGAAATTTTAGTGGACTGGGACTATCAAGTGGACTGGCTCGACGAGCCTAACGAGGAAGACGAAATCTACACACTGGACCATGTTCACAGATACAAGGTTATTTTTGATCCTGCGTTTGGATTAGGTGAATCACCGTCAGCAATCTCAGTAAGCTCGACTCATATGAGGTATGCATCCGGAGAAAACATTCCAGTCAATGTCTCCCACATCAGTGCAGGAGGCGAGGTCGATATTGAGTTGGAAACTGATCCGGAGTTCCAAGACAAAATTTTAGTTAACTTCTCCAGTACTGAGGCAGTATGCAGTAGAACAGTGTCTGTGACTAACTGGAATCAGCCAATTGAAGATCATGAAATAACAAGAGAGACTCTCTGGTCATTAGAAGGCTCCGAGTCTGAGGAACAGAGTATCGAGTTTATGGGAAGAGGGTGGCAGAAGAGAACTGGCTCTATTTTGGAATCGAATGAGCTTGGTAACGGATCTCTTAGAATGAATACCATGAATGGAACAAACGGAATCATTTTGGATTTGGACTTGGATAGGATATGGCTCAATGAGTCATATGACGGAAATAATCTGATATCTCAAGACTTCGAGATGCTAGGAAATGGATCTATGTTTCTTTCTGAAGGAAATTCAGAAGGGTCCTTAGAAGAAGGATTCTCGGCTCAGATTTCTGTAACACGGGCTGTGGTAAACCGCTCATGGAACGATGGAAGCCTCACAGAGAGAATCATCATCGAAGGAGGGGGATGGCTATCTTTCAGCGGGGGTGATAATGAAAGCTCAGAGGGGGGATTTGGCCAGATAGAGAATTTCTACTTTGAATCCTTTGATGAAAACGGACTCAGACGCATGCAGAATTTTCACATAGACGCCAATGCTTCATTGAGGATATTAGGCGGATCGGACTTCTTCTCTTTCGAGCTCGATGACCTAATCATAAGAGAGAGGTGGTCTGATGATACCAGGGAAGAGCAGTTCTTTAGGGCATACGGAGAAGGGGATTTCGGTTTTGAAATAAGAGATGATGAATTCAATATCGATGTCAATGGAACAATTCCACTCGTACATATCGAGTCCAATGGAGGAGAGACAGTTTCTGATACCATCATGGTGGATGGCACTTATGATGGAGATATCGAGGGGAGCTTCGGATTAGTGAGGCAGATAGTTGATTCAGGAGTACAGCAAAATTCCGAAGGAGTGCCATATGAAGTCGATAAGATTCAGAATGAGTTCTGGTGGAATGTATCAGCTACTCCATTCGGACCGATTTCACAAGAGTTTGGGGCAGAGCATAATCTGACATATGAGTTCGTCGCCCCTCAACAAGATTGGCTAAATAGAACGGTCAGGCTACAATATGTTGAGGATAATGGAACGATATCGGACGAATTTCCACCTGATTCACCAATTATTGAAAGTCCTTCAAGACCACAAGCAAGCCCTCTGTTATCTAGTCAAATATCAAGAGAAAGCGGAGTCTCTCCTAGTGTCGTAGTCCCTGGGGATTTTTTCAGTCTAATCTCAAATCCGTCTAATATCCTTGAGGTCTTAGTCCTCTCAACCTCCGAGAAAGAAATGGATGGTCATTTGGTCGAAGTCGCCGAGTGGGCAGGAAATATAGAATCTGAAGGGATTTCTGCCTCCGGATTCTTCGTCAACGAGGGCCCACTCTCCGGGCTATTGTATGAAGCGAATAGATGGATTTCACTCACAGGTGAGGAAGATGACTCTTCTTCGGGTCTGACATTTATGGAATATCAGAAGGTTGACAGGGTACTTTACCCAACCGTCATCACCGCAGATGAGAACAGTCTCCCTTCCTTACTCTCGGTTTCATTCAGAGAGGGGTTCTTGCATACCGAGGGAGGGGTTTCCCACATTGAAATAATGATTGAGGACATAGACACGGACGTCATCTCAGTTACTGCTGACCTATCGTCTATAGGGCTCGGGCAGGTCACACTCTCAGATAGTGGACTATTGGGAGATCTGACAATCAGCGATGATGTATGGACCTCGATAATTTTTCACGAAGGACTTGAGTTTGGTCAGTTCACTGTGCCCGTTATAATCAACGATTATTGGACCCAGGTAACGGATTATGGAGAAATAACCGTGGATAATCTTCCACCCAGAGCAAACTCAATTATTTTATCAGATCAATCAGCATACCGGGGCCAGACACTTGGAATATCGGTGGATTCGGTGGATGGTCACGGTGTTGATTCGGTATCAGTGGATCTCCTTAGCCTAGGAGGAGAATTGTACAATCTAAGTTATTCAGAATCTACAGGTTATTGGTCTGGAGAGTTTACTATTCCCTACACAATTCCTCCAGGCGAGAGAATCATACCGATTCGAATGTCCGATACACAGGGTGCCGAGATTTTCTCAAATAATTTAGAAGAAATGCCGGTTTTGGAGATAATCAACGAATTTCCGACCTTAATTTCTCTAGAAATTTGGAGGGAGGGAACCCCCCTTACTTACGAGACCGATGAGGGGGACCTCATTCATCCAGTGATAGTCTCGAGTAATGGTGGACAAATCGCCCATCACATGGAAGTAGAGGTATCAGATCCTGACGGTGTCTCATCTGTTCAGGCAATAATTGGTAGATTGGCGGATATTGGGAAATCCGAGCAATGGCTGTTGTTGGTCGACGATGGAACATCTGGAGACAGGGTTGCAGGAGATGGCATTTACACGCTATATTTCGAGGCTAGGTCAACGATTCCCGAAGGCGAATTGGAAATCAAAATCCGTGCTATAGATATTTTTGTCTCATCCACCCCTCCTGAAAATCAGGGACACATACTTTCCGTCCAACACTCAGAATGCTGTAACGGCGACTCATCATGGATGTCACAGAATTTTTCAACAATAGTCTTAATATCATCATTTTCTATCTTACTCATGGGGATGGTGGCTGTAATTCTTCAGATCAGGAAGTCAGATTTTGATTAATCATGGTACGAGTGCCGGGATTTGAACCCGGGTTCCGGCGTTGGCAACGCCGGGTGATAACCACTACACTACACTCGTATGTTGTCAGGGAAACCAGAATCGCTTTTCTAAGCGTCGGTCCATTCATCGACCGAGTCTCTGATCAGATCTGCGATTCTCTGCATAGTAAATCTGTAAAATTCAATTGACTGTCCAAGAGGATCTTCCAATCCCCAGTCAATATCGATAGGGATATTTGGACATTGAACCCCACAACCCATACTTATTATCTTATCTTGGCCCGTTGTATCAACGTCATCTAGTGACTTGGGATAAAGACCCGAACAATCTATCCCCCCTTCTGTAAGAACCCTCATCGCATTAGCATTTACTTCTTCCCCAGGATGAGTGCCAGCTGAGGTCGCGACATGCCCGTGACTCCTAGCAATGGCCTCTGCCATCTGGCTCCTGCAAGTATTTCCGACACATACAAACAGAATCTTCACGACTATCGGAATTAGGCTTACTAAATTAATGAATTCCATATAGCATATTTTCACTAATTTAGTTTGAATAGCATTGAAGTATCCCCACCTTTGCCATGAACTATGGCAGATTCCCCAGTATCTCACCATTCCCCCGAATCTCCTCCCGAACAAGAGGCAAACGCGAATCAGCGAGCTCAGATGGAACAGGCATATCAGCAGATGCAAAGGAAAATGAGAATGTCTAAAATGAGCGAGACAATCAAACACAAGATCATGGTTCTTTCCGGAAAGGGTGGCGTTGGAAAGACCACTGTCGCGACTGGAATAGCCTTATCTCTAGCAAAAATGGGAAAGAAAGTTGGGCTGATGGATATCGATATAACCGGCCCAAATGTACCAAAAATGCTGGGTTTGGAGGGTACTGAGTTACACATAGAGGATGGACAGATTTTCCCTGCAATCGGCCCCCATGGGATAAAGGTCATCTCAATGGCGTTCTTGATTGAGGATCCGGATAAGCCGGTGATTTGGAGAGGGCCCATCAAGCTCGGAGCAATCCAGCAATTCATTGGGGATGTGGCTTGGGGGGATTTGGATGCACTTGTTATCGACTTCCCGCCCGGGACGGGAGACGAGCCACTGACTGTCAGCCAGACTCTGCCCAACTTGGATGGAGTAGTGATCGTTACCACGCCACAGGAAGTAGCACTTCTAGACAGTCGGAAATCCATCAATTTCGCAAAAACAATTTCCGTACCGGTCCTCGGGGTCGTGGAGAATATGAGCGGTTACAAATTATCAGGTTTTGCCGGCCCAGGTGCCGAATTCTCACTCACTGGCCCAAATGGTGTTCCAATTAGCATCATAGCATCGGAAGATGGGGCATGGTCTACTACCCTAGATCTATTCAAATCTGGAGGAGGGGAGGAATCCGCTCAGGATTTGGAGGTTCCATTTTTGGGAAGACTGCCATTTGATCCGGGAGTAGTTAGGGGTGGAGATGACGGAGTTCACAGAATCGTAGCAGATCCAAACGGAGAAACAGCCAGAGCTTTCGGCAAAGTTGTAGAAAATATGCTGAATTCTCTGGATAACCGGAATAGTCACAATGTAAAGATTACTTGAAAAGTGTGAATTTTGGGGTCGAATTCATTTCAAAGATGCCTCTCGGAGGATATTGACATGGCTGTTGGTAGTGGGATATACATCACTTGGATTACTGGTGCAATATTGCTCAGTATTGCGATGATGCCCATATTCAAGCCCCCATACACAAAAGTCAGAATCGAGGGTTTCATCGATATGTTCAGAAGATACTGGGCCCATATGATAATCGTTTTCTCGGTATATCTTTGGAAGGATATCCTCGATGGTTTGGACAGGGTCCTGATGGCAAACACTCAGCTCGACATGACCCCATATGTTTACGCAATCGAAGGGGACATAGTGCTATGGATTCAAGAGGCATTCAGAACTCCGATACTTGATGTTGTCCTGACCCATTTCTACGTTATGGGATTCATGACGGTAACTTTTGCATCCTTCGTGTATCCGATATACTTCGATGATAGGTACATGGCCGATAGAGTGTCACTATCGATGTTCTGGGTGTATATTCTCGCCATTCCATTCTACTTGTTCTTCAATGTAAGAGTAACTGGGGACTATATTCCCTTAATGGAAACTGTTGCTTATGATCTCACCCCAGAAATACACAATTGGTTCACAAGGATTGACCCATTCACAAATGGAATGCCAAGTTTACACATTGGCTTACCATTCGCAATCTGGCTGACCATGACTAGATGGGATGAGGATGGTAGATGGATGAAGTTCAGAAGACTATTAGTGGTCTTCATTGCACTCACAGCTTTCTCAATCATCTATCTCGGAATTCATTGGGCGATAGATATCATAGGTGGAATGCTAGTCGCAATTGCTTCGGTCTCAGTCACCGAAAGAACTCACAAAGGAATTTGGACGGTAGCGGATGAGAGGCTTTTCACACGTAAGCTTGCAAGATTAATTGACGATCCAAATGGTTTCATGAAGGAACTCAGGACTTATGTGAATCAGAGGTTCTCCCCCTTGAAAGAACCCGGAAGCAAGCAGACCAGCGTATTCATCGCCGCACTTTTACTATCCACAGGGCTAGTTCTATTGTGGGATGCGACACATCAGGACTTTCCTGTAGAGGGTGTTGAATGGCCGACATCCGCGGCAGGATCGGACGATTGGCTAATTGGAATCGAGGTCGACCCCCGAATGGACGGAGTGGATGACATTGAGGTTTCTGCACTAAATATAAGTGTAGAAAATTCCAGAGACCCTGTGGTACTCTCCGGGCCAAATTGGTACGAGGAACCGAGTGTTTCCATTTCTGGTCCATTTTTGTTACTCAACAATGAAACCAGACTCGATTTGTACAACCTCGAGTCGGATATAGACCCCTTTACCCCAATCTACTCTATCAATACTGATTTTGATATCGAAATGTCCGATATTGGTCAGGATCAAGATGGAAGTCCTCTTATCATAATTTTTTCTGGGGATGAGGTAATTTCTATCGACTCTAATCAAGAAATAAATGAAATTGAGGGAATACCTGCTGATTTAGAAACTCTGGAGGTTTCTGGAAACTCCATCGCATGGTCTCTGAAAAATGATACTGCTGGCCCTACTGTTTACTCTTCCTTCCTGACGGGAACAACCTCTGAAACCTCTGTTAACTTGGACGTTGTAGCTAAGGAAGATCAAGACCAATTTCTAATCGATGAGTCAGGGATTGATATCGATTACTTTAACGCGAGCGTTGTAGAAATATCCGTTGACGGTCAATCAATTGTGGCAGTGGTTGACATAGGCCCGATCAAGCGGACAGTCTTCGTGGATACTGTCTCAGGAATGCAGACATTGATTTCTAATCCTCTCTGGGAATCCTCCTCTCCTAGTATAGGACATGGCCATGTCGCCTTCCTACAGATACCAAGATACCAACCAGGGACAACCAGTCCAGATCAGTCCGAGACTTCCCAGGTATTCATCTATGAACTGGATACAAACCAAACTAGACAACTCACCTTTGATGATCAAGAGAGCCACTCCAGCCCACAAGTCACTGTGGGAGGGGTTGGCTGGATTGTATCCGGCATAGATGGTGAGGCAGAGTTGACTTGGTACGACATGGAGGAGACATTCGAGCCATATTCGTCAGTTCTATTACAAACCTCTGTGGTACTTATGATTCCATTGGTTTTTACATGGGCAAGACAGAAGCAAAGTGAAAGGTAATCACAGTTATTCAGCCAGTCTGAACATTTCATCCAACGATCTCTTAGCTCTATGTATCACATCATCATTGATCTCAATAATTTGTTCAGGCACGGGGTTCCTCAATGCTTGGAGAATGTCCTCTAATTGAGTCCTCTTCATATGCCTACACATGACACACGCCCCTAGTAGGTTGATGTCATCCTCACTCTCTGCAAGAACCCTCTCGGCTGTACCACATTCGGTTATCAGCATAATGTCTGGCTTTCCCTCAGAGGCGAGGCGCATCGCCTCTCTCATCAGGAGCTCGCTACTACCAACAAAATCACTCTGCTCGAGTACCCCCGCATCACATTCTGGATGCGCCAGAACCTGCAAATCTATGCCATGTGACTCCATCCTTTTTCTCCATGAAATAACCTTCTCTCCTGTGAACTCAGCATGGACCTCGCACTCACCATCAAAAATTATCACCTCCTTCTTTCCAAGAAGGTGGTTCTGCACATGCTTGCCCATAAATCTGTCAGGGACGAATATCAGCTTATCTCCAGGTAATCTCTCACATATTCGCAGATAGTTGCTGCTAGTGACACAAACATCACACTCAGCCTTTACGGAGGCAGTGGTGTTGATGTAACACGCTATAGGTACGCCCGGATATTTCCTTCGTAGTTCTACAACATCCTCTGCAGAAATCCCATCACTCAATGAACAACCCGCCTCTGGCGACGGATGCAAGATCGTTTTGTGGGGGCTGACTATCTTTGCAGTCTCAGCCATGAATCTAACACTTGAAAAAAGAATCATCTCTTGTGGAGCGTCCCTTGCCGCCTTTGAAAGGGTGTAACTATCAGAGACGGAATCAGCCACTCCGTATACTATGTCAGGAGTCTGATAGGAATGAGCGATTAGAAAAACCCCCTTCTCCCTTTTCAGCTCATTTATTTCCAGAGTCAAAGGTGATATAGCCCTACAAATTCGCATATCCCATCTTTCTTTTTGTCCTATGGCATCAAAAAGTCGCATAGCCTCTGTTTCAATTTCCTCAGGAGTATAACTCTTAGGCGCCATGAATCCTCTCGGAGAAGGGACGGTAGGCATCTCCATCAGTAATCCCGTCCTTTGCTTTTTGACGGGGTTCTCTAAAACAGGAGTTGAGGTCTTGGTGTGGATGACGGAAGACTGTGACTTCGGCATCTGCATACGCTAACCCAAAAGTCCCTCGGATGGAATCGCTTTCAAGGTATGTGTCATCCCACAACCATGGCCGGACTCCATTTCGACTATTGGGAAGAGTCCGAAATTATACATGAAGGTGCGGAAGCGAGGGTGACCTCTGGACTATGGCTAGGAATTCCAGCTGTATTGAAGACAAGGAGAAGAAGAGGCTACAGACACCCAGAATTGGACTCCAGACTCACCAGGAGCAGGATTTCTGTTGAGGCAAAGATACTCTCAAGGCTTCAGTCAAAAAGCTTCCCAGCTCCAAGACTCCTAGAATTAGACTTGGAGGAAAGCTGGATGGTGTTGACACGCATAGAAGGAAGGCCAATCTTTGACTCCTTTCTAGACAAATCAATAACTGACCAGGACTTGGAAATGATAGGCTCAATAATTAGGAACCTGCATGAGCTAGGTTTCTCTCATGGGGATCTAACGACTCATAACATAATGGTCGACAAAGACCGTAAAATTTCACTTTTGGATTTTGGACTTTCGAGAATATCGGCTGAATTAGAGCATTTTGGTCAAGATCTACAGGTATTGAATGAATGCTTGTCGGCAAGCCATTCTGATTTTGAGGGAGCAATAGAAAGAGTAATTTCAGGATATAGGGATGCTTCAAACCCGGATATCAAACCAAACGCAGAAACGGTGATTTCTAGGTTTAATGATATCAGGAATAGAGTAAGGTATTTGGGGTAGTAGAATGCGTGTTATTTTTGTTACAGCAAACACAAACAAATTGGAAGAGGCGAGAAAGTATCTCGAGCCATTAGGATTTGAGATTGAGCAAATGATGATCGGGGGAAAGGCCCCAGAATTGATCGAGCCTCAATTTGATGACTTGGAAAAAATAGCAATTTCTAAAGCTGATCAAGCAATGTCAATGGTTCCAGAATCACAAAAATCTGATTGTGCAATTCTTGTCGAAGACTCAGGATTATTTATCGACTCGTTGGATGGTTTTCCAGGTACATATTCATCATTCGTGTTCAGGAAAATTGGAGTTGATGGAATACTACGTCTGATGAGCGGGAACAAAATGAAAGGTTGCGAGTACAGAGCCGTGTCTGTGTTGGTTCTAGGTGAAAGGAAAATTATCGCCGAGGGCGTTTGTAGAGGAAAAATAGGAGAGAAAATTTCAGGAACCGGAGGTTTTGGCTACGACCCAATTTTTATTCCTGATGACTCCGATGGCAGATCATTTGCACAAATGAGCAGGGAAGAGAAGTCATCAATTTCGCATAGAGGAAAGTCATTGAAGGCGTTATCTGAAGCAATCAGTTTCCCGTCAATGTGAAGTCATACCCCCTCCTGTCAGGCCTGCGAGTGACATGGTTTCCCTGACCAGACTGATTAATTGGGTGGCCCTTATCGGAGGTTCCCTGCTGTTTTTTTTGCTCCAGGGTGAGGTAAATATTATTCAGAGAGTTGCGGGAGCAACTATTCTCTTAGCACTCGCATCTCTACTTATTTTCACTGGAAGAGAGAGACTAGAAATTCCCTCAAATGATGAAAAAATAGAAACTGAGGAAGAAGCCAAAACTCTGCCAGAGAGTCCAGATCAAATCAATATCGAAGTTGTGAAACCAAAATCCGAGATGAGAAGAACTCGAGGAATGTCTAACTTTCCGGTGAGCATGCCCGCCCCTCCCCCTTTGCCGGTAATGATTCCCCCCCCATCACTTCCCGCTCAACCCCCTGCAATCAGTGCCCTTCAAAGTCCACCCATCCCCGATACTCAAGACGTCATATCAACCCTTCCTGAAGGTATCAATGTAGCGAAGAAGTACATAGCAAAAGGGGATGCGATTTCTGACGAAGAGGAAGAGATTGAGGGGTATATTGCACAAAGGAGGCAAAAGAGAGAGAAGATGCTCTCGGATATAGAGCGGAGAAGGAGGATGAAACTCGCCGAGAGAAAGGCCTCAATGGCAAGAAAATGGTCTGAAGCAGAGGACGGTGAAGATCTGGCCTCGATACTTAGGGAGGAGGATCACGGATTGACTGTTTACGAAGAACCCGAGAGTCCCAATACTGGAAAGCCTCTTGGAATAACCTACTTCAGAATCGATGAAAATAGAATCCTGATGATGAGGAAACCTCTTGAAGTAATTAACAAAATTTCACAAGAAAGAACATCCAAAGCTAATCTGAAATCAGAATTATCGACTCCTCCTCAGATGCCTCACCCAGGAATGCCCCCCCTGCCTCCCCCAGGAATGCCCCCCCTTCCTCCTCCAAATTTTGGCGATACGGAATGATACGTTGAAACCCGATACTCGTCTGCGAAGTACATGGAAGGAGACGTTTTGAAGGTCAGGGACGTGTTAGTTGAAGGATCAAGTCCGACCGGAGGAATGATTTCTGTATGGACTCTAAACAGGCCCGACAAGCTAAATGCATTAAATGCAGAAATACACCAATCAATCAAAAATGAGTGCTTGAGGGCCGAATCTAATGATCAGATTAGATGTATAGTGATCAGAGGAGCGCCCCCGTCTATTCCGCCAGAGGGGAAGAGGGCGAAACCTCATGCATTTGCTGCAGGAGCAGATATTTCTGAATTTTCTGGGAAGAACTCAGACGATGTCAGACCATTCTTTGAAGACAATGCATGGGAGGCTGTCTGGAATCTATCAAAGCCAACTATAGCCATGGTAGATGGGTTTGCACTTGGTGGGGGAACCGAACTAGCACTTTCCTGTGACATAAGAATCGCTTCTGAAAGAGCGAACTTTGGACAGCCTGAAATCAATCTTGGATTAATTCCAGGTGGAGGAGGAACTCAGAGGCTATGCAGGCTTATTGGCTATGGAAAGGCGATGGAGATGGTAATTACCGGAGATATGGTCAGTGCACAAGAGGCATTAAAAATAGGACTTGCGAATAAGGTAGTGGCTCCAGATGAACTTGAGAATTTCACAATGGACATGGCACAAAATATCGCTAGAAAGTCACCTTACACCGTCAAAGTGGCTAAGAGGGCTGTTCGCGCTTCACTTGAGCTACCGTTCAGTGAAGGCGTCCTGACCGAGAGATCGGAGTTCGTGGCCTTGTTTGATACTGAGGACAAGGAGATCGGAGTCCAAGCCTTCCTAGAGAGAAAGAATCCAGAATGGGCGGGGAATTAAACCAATCAGAGTTGTATTGCTTTGATTTCTAGAAATTCCTCGAGGCCATGCCGACCAAGTTCCCTTCCATTTCCTGAGAGCTTGTAACCTCCAAAAGGAGCACTGACATTGAAGGCTCCACCGTTAATACTTACTTGACCTGTCCTGATGGATTTTGCAATACGCATGGCGCGCTCTTCATCTCCCGACCATACTCCTCCAGACAGGCCATACTCCGAATCATTAGCCATCGAAATTGCCTCATCTTCATCCTCATATGTGCTAATAGACAGAACTGGGCCAAAAATCTCCTCTCTGAAGATAGACATATCTGCTGTAACATCAGCAAAAACGGTCGGTTTCACAAAAAATCCACTATTAATCCCATCTGGCAATCCCTCTCCTCCAGAAACGAGGGTAGCTCCTTCTGATATCCCCAATGAGATATACTCTGATACTGATTTTTGCTGACTCT
>Ga0163109_10000280_pt1 | contig 41655 bp, 40 predicted proteins | sample CRUFie1St13metaG_FD_108704 | JGI IMG/M metagenome (GOLD analysis project Ga0163109, IMG submission 108704) | Marine microbial communities from the Costa Rica Dome - CRUD Field 142mm St13 metaG | ecosystem: Environmental > Aquatic > Marine > Oceanic > Photic zone | place: Costa Rica: the Eastern...
TATATAAATGGCTGGTGGCGGTTTAATGCAACTCGTAGCCTATGGCGCACAAGATGTTTACCTTACTGGTAATCCACAAATCACTTTCTTTAAAGCTGTCTACAAAAGACACACTAATTTCTCTATTGAAGCAATCACACAAACTTTCTCTGGTTCCCCAGACTTCGGAAGACGTGTAACTTGCCCAATCACTAGAAATGGTGACCTTATCACTAGAATGTACCTAGTATGCAAAGTTACTGGTACTGCTAACGGAACTAACAAATGGGGATGGTCTCCACAACTTGGCCACGCCCTTATCGATAATGTAGAACTTGAAGTTGGTGGTTCAAGAATCGATAAACAATACGGTGACTGGATGAATATCTGGCACTCACTTTCCAGAAACAATAACCACGATGCTGGTTATGCAGCAATGATCGGTGATACTGCTGCAAACACTTCTCTAGCAACTACACACGCTGATGCAGAAATGTACGTTCCACTACAATTCTTCTGCTGCAGAAATAACGGACTTGCTCTTCCACTTATCTCATTACAATACCACGATGTTCGTGTTAACTTTGAATTCTCTGCTGCTTCCGCATGTGTTCAATATGAAGGTGCTGCTGCACCATCTGTTTCCATGGCTTCATGCGAACTATTAGTTGATTTCGTTTTCCTTGATTCCGAAGAACGTAAACGTTTCGCACAATCTTCCCATGAATACCTTATTGAACAAGTTCAATTTACTGGATCTGAATCTGTTAATGCTGCTTCAGTTAAAGCTAGACTTAACTTCAATCACCCATGCAAAGCACTATTTTGGGGTGTCAAAGCAAACAAATGGATGGGAACTAAAATGCTTGCATGGTCTGCTAATTCCGCAGAACTTGCAGAAAAAAATACTATTCTTGCACTTGCACACACTGCTAATGGTTCTGCTACTGTTGGTGGTGTTACATATGAAATCGTTAAAGTTAACGGCACACACGCACAAGTTGACACTGCAGCTAAGTTCAATGCACTTGATACTTCTGACTATGTTGTTGCAGGCCCAACCTTACCAATGAGTGAAATCTCTAAAGGTGCCGCTTCACTTGTTGCACTAGTTGGTGGAGGTAATGCACAAGGTGGTGTTACTGTTAACTTACACAATAACTATGGTTCTAACCTTGATGGCTCAAGTAACCCAGTTACTACTGGTCTTCTTCAACTTAACGGTCATGATCGCTTTGCTGAAAGAGATGGTATGTACTTTAACCAAGTTCAACCATACCAACACTTCGAAAACACACCATCCGATGGTATCAATGTTTACTCATTCGCTGTTAACCCAGTTGAACATCAACCATCTGGTTCATGCAATTTCTCAAGAATCGATAACGCACAACTTGTATTAGGTGTCGATGCTGTCGCAGCAGCTGGCGCTAAATTAAATGTATACGCTCTTAACTACAATGTACTTCGTGTCATGTCTGGTATGGGTGGTCTTGCATACTCTAACTAAGTCTAATCTATTACTTGAAATATAAATAATTAAAAATTAATTATATTGATTTTTAATAATAATTATCTATCTGTTACATTATATAACCTCACTCTTATTTTACCCTCACTTACTGGTCTATTTACTGGTACTGGTTCACTTGATGTTTCACTAAACCCCTCACTTGATGTTGCACTAAACCCCTCACTTGTTGTTTCTTCAGCTTGTACTACTGATTTTTGTACTACTGGATCTTTATAATGCTCTTCAAATAAATCTTTTAAAGGAGACCAATATTCTTTTTCCCAATTTGGATTATTCATTGTGTCTCTAATTTCTTCTTTTTCTTTACCCCATAAATCTCCAAATTTTTCTTTTACTTTTTCCAAAAAATTCCAATATTTCTTAAATTCTAACTCTTTAATTTTAGATTTACCATTTTTTTTACTTTGTATAAAGTTTTCATTTTTTATATAATCCCAATCATTACTACCACCCTCTATCATAGATAATAGATAAATTTTAAAATGAGATTCACGTTTATCTTCCTTTAATTTATCTAAATAATTATATTTTGGAATAATACTTTTTGAAAACATTCTAACTATTTTAGTTAAATTTACCTCTGAAGGATTAATATTTTTATAACTTCCAAACCCTAATCTAATATTTTTCTCTTCATCAAATTTTTCATTATTTATAAATTTTCTTATGTCTGTAAATCTTAATATTTGATTGAAAAAATCTCTTATTGACTCAATATAATCATCAAACACTTTATCTTTTAATTCACTTCCTTTAATCAGTATAACACCAGGTATATCTTTTTCATTACTATCTTTTTGTAGATCAATAAAATTATTCATAAAAGAAACTTTACCTTTTCTTATAGCTCTTACTTCTATTTTTTCATAACATTGTTTACATAAATGATATATGTAGTTCTTCTCAAAAAAACAATATTTTGGAGGGTCATGAGGTGAAGGAATTGAAATATTTAAACCAATTTCGTTTATTTTTTCTATTAAACTACCACTACATTTTGCTAAACTGTTTTCTTTTAAATAAAATTTATTATCTTCTATTGAATTATGTTCATCTCTTATTAATTCATATTTCTCTTCTTGTTGTTCTAGTCTTTTTAATTTTAACATTTTGTTTCCCTGATTCTCTTCAATAATACTTTTATAAATTGTATCCATTTTCTTTCTCATTATTTCTTTAACTTCTTCTTTAACTTCTTCTTTATTTTTAAAAATAACATTTATTTTTCCCTCTACATCTTCATTATACTGAATATAAGCATCATTTTCTTTATCAATTATAAATAAATACAGACCATTTTCATTGAATGGTACTAAATTTTGCATTAACTCATCCTTTTTTTCTAAATAATATTTTTTTGGATTTTGATTTTTATCTAATTTTATTTTGTATAATTTATCATACAATCTATAATCTAATAAAGCATGTCTATATCCTTTTATTTTTGGTTTATTATCTGGTTTTAATGTTTTTTCAAAAGTAAAATAATAACTATTTTCTTTTTTTTCTAAACTATTTGCATCTTTTTCTAAACTATTTACTTTTTTTCTCTCTCCAATAGCAGTAACTTCTAATTTATACTCATCTGATCCTTGATTCCATGATACACTTAATCCCTTATTAACATATTTTTTAAATAGATCTACATAAACTTTCTCTTTTTCTTTAACTCTTTTTATTTCGAATACTTTTTTAATGATATCTTTTTTTTGTAAATTTTTTGTTTCTTCTACTAAACTTTCTATTTTTTTTTTGTCTCCAATAGCAGTAACTTCTAATTTATACTCATCTGATCCTTGATTCCATATCACTTTTAATTCCTTTTTTTTATTATATTTTTTAAATAGATTTACATAAACTGGTTCTATTTCTATATCTCTTTCTATTTCGAATACTTTTTTAATTGATTCATTTTGACTCATAATTATAATATATTATACTATATTATAATAATAATTCAATAATTTACATATATACCTTTCCTTGCAGTTGGTCTAGTACTATTGAATATATCAGTAATATATACAAAGTTTGTTTTCCATTGTAAATCAATTTTTAATTCATCAATTTCTTCTTCTAAAAATGAAATCTTTTTTTCATAATCTTCTTTCATTTGATTGTACTGATCTTTTAAATCATTAACTAATTCTAAATATTCACCTTCATTATTAACAGACATATATTCATGAATGGAAATTATTTCCAGAAAAATAATTAATTCTAACATGTTTATCAGGAATAAATTTTAAATTAAATGTTTTTGGATCTAACTTACTTTTAGGAAAAAATATCCTAATATAAGGATTTATTTTCTTATTTAATCTACGTATACTTTTATAACATAATAATACTTGATCAGAATTTTGAATAGCAAACATTATCAAATGATTATCTGTGCAATTAGTATGTGCAGTAAATGTATCTTCTATCATTTTATATTTTTTATAATAATTACCAAATATTCTTACTATTTCAAGACTAGGTTCTACTATAGGTGCATATTCAGGTCTTACTATTAATTTATGAAAATTCCACATCCCCAATATATGATCATAAGTTACATTAGTATCTAATATTAATTCACCCCTTAGACACATTCCATTTTTTAATAATTTAATTGCTTCATCCATAATTAAAGCTATATTTGGCATACGGTTATATATACAATGTATATAATAAATAATAATGATAAATATAATGTTTCATTTAAATTTTCCTGTAATAAGGTAGGAATATTATATAAATTAGTTTCCAAAATAAATATAGAACAATACCCAAGAACAATAATGGTTGGAAGTAAATAAGAAAAAAATGCACCTATTATAATACCACAAATATAAGGTGCTAAAATTGATAAAATTATTAGACTAAAAATTAATAGAAATTCACTACATAATGCTAATAATATTTCCATATAATTAATTTAAGATATGTTACTTTAAATTAATTAAAACTTTCAATATCCTTTATAAATTCATTTATTATATTTGCTATATCATTATCTCCTTCGTATGTTCTTTTAATACGTAATAACCCGTTTTTTATATTTACATATTTACTTTTTAATATTTTCATTTTTATTTTTGGTATATCGTTCCATTGATCTTCGTTTATTAAATAAATCCTATTTAATATTGTTTTTATCTTTCTCATAAACTGTTTTAAATCATTAAATGTTGATTCTCTTCCTAACCCAATAGTATATCTATATACACTTGTTACCCATGTGTAACCTAAATAATTTTGATGAATTATAATTTCATTATTTTCATTAAAATAAAATTTTTCACCTTCTTTTATTAATCTTAATCTATCTAAATTATGCGATACAGTTTTATAACTTAAATTTAAAATATCCATAAAATCTTTTTCAAATGACTCATGACTTGATTTTGCTAGTTTATCTATTTGGGGATTAATTATATAACTAAATGTATTGAAATTATAAATATTATTATCCTTAATTATATTACGTATCATAATTATATATTGAAATAGATAATTATTAAATGTTTTTTAAACGAATTATTTCATAGATGGATTCGTGACTTTATATTTTAAACTTTATTTATTTTTAGACAACATATTGTTCTAATTTAGTTTAAATTGAAGAAGGTAATTTCTAAATTTGTTTTTATTAATATCAATATAAAATGAATAATTTTCTTTAGACCAAAATATCTTTATTTTATTTATTCCATCATATTGCAAATCAAATATTCTTTCATCATTATAATTATCTAAATAAAAAGAATCAGTTATACTTACAATATTTAAATCAACATCAAAACAAATAAATTTATGCAATCGATTTGCACCATATTTATGATAAATAGTTAATACATATATATTATCTACTTTAATACAATTTGTACAAATTTTACAAAAAAATAAATTGTGTTTTGTATAAATCTTATAAGGCGTTAATTTACCAGATTCTAAATTAATTGAATTCATTATTAATGGTGAAAGAGAATTTATTACATAATAACTATTATTTCTTTGACAAATTGAATTATTAACTTTATCAAAAATTTGATGATATTTATTAATTTTTAAACCTAATTTTTTTATAAAAGAATAACTGTAAGATGGAATATTATTTAACATACTGTAAAAAAATTTATCAGGAATATTTTTTTTCATTAAATCTCTACTTAATTTCTTTGATATATCCTTATTTAAATTTTTATAAATCATCGCTTTTACATATGTAAATTTATATCTGTAAATATCTTCCTCTATAAATAATACATCCTTATTTGGATAAACTATTTTATCTCCTATCTCACAAAAAATATCAGATATCATATATTTTTCATTCTTTGCATAGTATTCAGCTAATATATATAATGGCTCTGATCTAGTTGGCCTATAATCATACGCTTTTAAACACCAATGTATTGCCTCTTTTTCATTACCAATTATTAAATTGCATTTACCAACCATATATATACTAAACCATTTTTCTTCTGGGAAATTATTAATATTTGCTCTTTTAATGTAAAATTCAATTGCTTTTTCATAATTTCTTGTATGTCTATATGACTCTGCTAAGTAAAATAAGTCTCTGGCATTTTTCTTATTATTTTCTACTGATTCTGTTAATAACCTTATATCTCTTTCAAATTTAACATGTCTACATCCACCGTCGCCAAAATCATCAATCCAAATATTTTTAAAATTTGCTATTTTCGGGTTTTTTTTATCATATGCATAATATTCATGTGTTACTCCAACTGACCTAATATTCATATCTCCTTTTAAAAACCTTATTAAATAATATTTTAAAGCACCTGTTTTCAATTGAATATTTATTTCATCAAAATTTTTTAATTGCTCTTTAGAAAAAGAATTATCATATTTTAAAACATGATCTGCATCCATAAAAAATAAATAATCTGCTTTGTTTTTTGCTAATCCTAATGCATGTGTTCTATTTACACCAAAATTAACGAATTCTTTTTCATGTAACTCTCCTGGTATATTTTTTTCTGCAAAATATTCCTTAATTACTTCTTTTGTTTTATCAGTTGATCCAGTATCTACTATTACCCAATAATCAATTATTTTGTAAACAGAATCTAATAATCTTTTCATAATTTTCTCTTCATTTTTTACTATCATATTCAAACATATTGTTACCATATAATTCATAATTATACAAATTTTAAAATATACAACCGAATTTTAATAATAAGTTTAAAGACAAAATATTAATACTTATATATGAGTGAAAAATCAACTAAAATTGATCATCTAAAAGAAGATGAACCTATTTCGGGACAAAAATTTGTATTGCTTTCAATTGTAACTCCAGAAATGATTAAAAATTGTACTGTTAGAGGTATTAAAATTAGAGGCGTATATGGTACTGAACAAGAAGCTCGTGTAAAAGCTGCAGAATTACAAAAGAAAGATTCATTACATAATATTTATGTTGCACCAGTTGGTAAATGGTTACCATGGGATGATGATCCATCAAAAGCACACGATGAAGAATATGCAGAAGGAGAATTAAATAGAATCATGAAAGGTTTGAAAGAAAATCAAGCAAAATCAAAGATGCTACATGAACAAAGAAAGAACGATTTAATAGAAAAAACACTAAAAGAACAAGAAAAAAGAAAGAAAAAGAAAAAAGGGAAGACTAATGATGAAGAAGATGAAATGGTAAATGCAAAATCTACAGATACTACTGGGAAAGTTGAACTCGAGTCGGTTGATATCAATGATATGAATGCAGTTAATAAGAAATATGATACATTAAATGCAGAAAAACAGTTAACAGAACTGCAAGAAAAATTAGATAAGACAAAGGTTGAATTAGAACAAGAAGATAAAAACATTGAAAAAGATAAAAATATCATGAAAGATAAAAGTGAAAATATAAATAAAATTAGTTCTGAATTAGAAGAAGCAGAGAAATTATACGAACAATTAGCGAAACAATAAATTAATAAATCATAAATTAAATCTTATTTTATGATATATGGATCGTATTATATCCATTTTTGGTATATTTTCTATAATAATATTTGCTATAGGATTAGGAAAATTAAATTATAAAAAATTAAATGAAAAAAAGAAGTTAAAAGTTATTTTAACACGTACTTCAACAGAAGAATTAATTAATCCTACACCACCTAGTATTACTTTTGATAAATTATTTTCACAACCATCGGTGTTTATAGGTGATTTTGGATTAGCTACAAAAAATAAAAAGTTTTATAGACAGCAGCCAAAAAAAACAACACAAGCTAAAAAAACAACTAAAACAACTAAAAAAACTAAAACAACAAGCTCACCAAATACATCAGAAAAGAAAAAAATAAAAAAAATAACAAAAAAATTAAAAAAAATAGCTAAAGGATCTACTACAACAAAAACAACCACAAAAACTACTAAAAGTTAAATAAAAATATAATTATTATTTAATCTTCTTTCTTAACTACAATGTTTGATTTTCTTGTTCTACTTGAAATAAAACTTGACATATCTAATATCTTCTTTTTATCATCATATTTTGGATTAAAATATTTCTTATGAAATTTATTAAATCTTCTTGAACCAATTTTAAACTTCTTTCTATTTTTTGCTTTATACCAAAATACCTTTTTCTTTATATCATTTGTTCTTAACCTATTATCAATTACCATACAACCATAATTATCTGTTACTTGCATAAATACCTGTTCAAATACATCTCTTGTTGGAAACATACCAGCATAATGCTCATATAATTTCTTCCTGTTATTTACAAAATCTTCACCTAACATAAATATAAAGTCAAAATTTGATCTTAATTCTGGTTGAATACCTAAACAATATTGCATCGTTAATATAAATGTTACTTGATAATGCCTACCTTCATTAAATATTGATAACATATTAGGATCTTTTAACCACAAATGTTTTGATGACATACAATCATCCATAAGTAATACTGAACGAGGATCTATTAATTTTTTCCTATCTTTTTTTCTTTGCTCATTTTTTTTTAAAATCATCTTCTGTCTTTGTAATAATTTTGGTATTATATTCACTTTATACTCATGATGAATGAATGCAGGAGGAAAAAAATCATCATAAAATTTTGTCATTTTATCAGTTGGTGCTATTATTGTACCACAAGGTATATCGTATAAATAATATAATATGTCCCTTACAACCCATGATTTACCTGAACCTGATTTTGCTATTACTGCTATTCTAGGATTTTTTGCATCACCATTTTTATCATAAGCTAATTTTCTCATATCAAATCTTTTTAATTCTAAAGCATTCCCATCATATACTATTTGTTTTATATCCATATATAAATATAAAAGAAATTTAAAAATTAAAATTCCGCAGGTGTTTTAATATAATTTAATGACTTCTTAACAAGGTCAGCTGACATATTGTTATTATCTAATATAAAAAATCCAACACTAATTATTATTAGATGAAATAATGCATCTATAAAATCTACATTTTTAACATTCTTATTTTTTAATTTTGGATAGATAAACAATCTCCACATAAATACAATTAAAGCTATTCCTAATACTACATATTTCTGGTCTATATTCATTTATATACATGTTATAGATAATTAACTTTGTTATTTATAACTTTTATATTTTATGAAGTGCTCTATAATTTTTATTTTTTGATACCTTTTTTACTGAATTATTGTTAGTAAATATATCACTGTCTTTATTATTTACGCCAATTTGTTTCTTAAATGGTTTTTTTTGATATTTTATTTCTTTATCATTGCTAAATATTTCTTCATATTTATCTGCATTATCTACATTATATGAAAATGATGATTCAACATTTTTATTATTTATATTTTGAGCCTCAAAATGTTTGTTTTTTATAATATTATCAATCTTTTCACTTTCATTTCTTGAATTACTTAAAAATTTTTTAACATTCTTCTGTAACTCTTCTGATGATATTCTACCCCTTGACCTTGACCTTGACCTTGATCTTGATCTTGATCTTCTTCTTGTATTTCTTCTTGATCTTCCCCTTGAACTTGATGTAAATCTTCTCCTAGAATCAGAATCTGATCTTCTCCTTGAATCAGTACTTGATCTGCGTCTACTATCACTTGAACTTGATCTACTACTTAAATTCTTCCTATTTTTTAAATCACCGCCTTGTTGCTGAACTGGAAATAATTGTTTGCCATTTACTGGTATAATTGGAAATTGATTAGGATCTACTCCTTTTTTCTCTACCTGATTTAAATCTTTACTAATTAATTTTACACGTATATCGTCTATTGGATCAATCATGTTAATTTTATCTTTTAATTGTTTTAAATTTTCTACACTTTCATTTGGTACTTTTAATTTTATCTGTTGATCATATACCTCAACGTTCAGAAATTCATCTATCAAATAATCTAATGGTAATAATTCTATTATTGAATTCTCTATTTCTTTCTCAATTATTTTCATTACCATGTTCATATTATTTAATACTTCTATATCTTTTAGTTCTTTGTAAAATAAAATAGGATTGTTGAATACATTTCTTGCTACTAAAATGTATGTTTTGTGAATAAAATCTTTTAAACTTGCTTTTTCATAAAGTGATGGATCTACAAATGTATCTTTAGTCTCTTCTAAAAATATGCTTATGTTTATTTTTATTAAACTCTTTAGTAAATTGTCTAAATAAATACACTTACTATTTGATTTAATTCTATTTACCTCTTTTATTAAATCACTTTCTGACCATTTTGGAATTCTACTTAATAATCCTTGAAATACCATTAAAACATTCTCAGGTTCTGCTATATTTGTTGCATCTAAATAAATTGATAGTAGACCCTCATAAATAAACGGTTTTATACTATTTATTAATTTATAAGTTAAAATATTTTTTATTCCTACTAGATTAGACATTTTTATATTATATTAGAGATTTTTCTCTAATATATTTTTATTTATCACCATATAATTTAATGATTTCCACCACGAGATCTTAATACTTTTAATTGTTTTTTTGTTAAACATGGGCATCCTCTTCCTCTTTGACCAGTGCAGTTCATGTTATTTGGAACATATTTGGTTCCTAATTCACCCTTCTTTACTCTTGGATCTCTTTTTACTCCAAATGCAGGTGGCCATTGTTTTTTACAACAGTCTGGACTACACATTGCATCAGATACTTTGGCAATTTTTGATACATTTGCTGTAAACTTATCAGCTAAAGCAGGTAGAAAGTAAACCATACTCATATAAACTAACACACTAAGTGCTCCCATCAATAAAATTTGCTTATCGTTTAACATTTGTATTTATATATTAATAGTAAACATTTTTTCTGTTCTTATATTAAATTTCTATAGGTATAATTTCTAAATATAACTTTAATACTACATATTTTTTTATTTTCTTATTATAACTCCTCTTCGTAAAATCTATTTCTATATTGTAATTCTCTAAAAATTTATTTAAATTATCTACTATATTCTCATCTATATTTCTAAAAAAATTCTCTTTGCTTTTCTCTATTTTTTTACCATCACTATGCCTCTTTAAAGCCCTGTTTTGTAACTTATTTAACTCTTTCTCGTATTTTGTCATAAAATACTCCTCATCTTCTATTGTTATCGTATTCAATCCTAATTTCTTACATTTTATAACATAATAACCCTCTAATGTTACAACTAACGAATTCTGAACAACACCCTCATTATAATTTTCCATGAAGTGAATTATATCCTCTGCACTTGGCGGATCGTATACCATTTCATCTTCTAATCTACCATATACTCCTCCAGTCGGTGGATGGGTGTGAAATATTAACTCATTCTCTTGTATATCCGGTAAATCATAATTGAATAATATCTCCTTGTCATCCTCTGCACTAAAGTTTCTATGTGTATTTATTATTATCTTGTCCACTCTACCACTATCATTTATATCTAGTAACCCAGCATGCTCTATGTATTGTTCATTCCTCTTTCCAAATACCTTCTTCGCTCCCATGTACATTAATTCATCTAATATACTTAAATGTTTATATGATAACATCACTATTTTCTTATTTCCAACTCTCACTTCACTGTTGTTAAATATTAATGTAAAATGTTTATCCGATATTAACTTCTCTAAATCCTGATTCTTTATAAACTCTTTGAATTTTTTACTTATCATTGTATTCTTATTACTAACAATCCATATATATGGACTTAAATAATATGCTTGTAAACCTGATTCTAATTTATATTTATTTACTTTATTTTCTATTTCTCTTAATTTTGAATACTCATTTCCAATCGGTACCTCTAAATCTTTATCAAATCTACTTTCTAAAAATTTACTTCCTATTTTTAATAATTCTTTATTTGAACCTTCAATTTTATAAATATTTTCATCTATTAACAATATACTCATATATTATTACTTATTTTATAATTTTAATTTTATTTTTACTATTTAAATATATATTTATTAATAATTTAGTTAAAATGACAAGTTGGTTTATGAAAAAAACTAATAATACTTCTAATAGATTAGAAGATACGCAACAAAATAATGATCCATCATTATCTGCTCTAGACAGGCAGTTGCAACAAAATTCTAGATTTAGTAGACAAAACACTGTGAATAATCAAAATAATAGAAATTCATACAGTAACCGTTCAAATAGAAATCGTTCTAATAATAGACATCATAATAATAATAATAATAATCAACCTTTAACAGCATTAGATCGACAGTTACAAGAATCTCAACGAAACAGAAACAATAGAGATCGAGGTGGAAGAGGTAGAGGTAGAGGTAGAGGTAGAGGTAGAGGTAGAGGTAGAGGTAGAGGAAGAGGTACTAGAGATGGTAGAAATAGGGACAGAAATAAAAATAATGATAATAATAATTTAACTACTGTATTTAAAGAAAATCTTAATTCTGAAGAATTATTTCCTACTCTTCAACCAGAAACTACAAAAAGTACACCACAACCTACTGTTACAACAATATGGGGTAAAAGTTTAAACAATGTTAAATCAATATCTGATAAGCAAGAACATGATCTTAAATTAGCATCAATTGAAAGTAAAAAAAAAGAAAAAGCAAAGGATGATGAGCGTAAATTACAAATGAAAGAATTAAGAAAAGAAAAGGAAAAAATAGCAATCCTAAATGACATAGAAAAGTATTGTAAAGGATCAAAAAATGATTTTGTTAAAGAAAGATTAATAAAAGAAGCAGGTATATTTTCTGATGAAGAAGATGATGAAGAAGAAATAGACATTAATGATGATGCATATTATCAAGAAAGATATGATAAATTTTACGATAAAACTGATATATATTGGCAATTAGATTATATACCTATGATTAACAAAAAAGAAAAATATCAAAGAATATATGAAATTGATAATTATGGATACATTTATAAAAAATGGATAAACAGTACAATGAATAATTATTTTGAGAATAAATTATACGATAATAAAGAACCAGAAGATTTTGGTAATTATCATCCTGATGATGAAAGATATATTGATCCAAGAGAAGATGAGTTATATTATTTATTTGGAAATGAAATAAATATTGGATATAATGGTTATATCTATAAAAAGAAACCATGTGGATTTAAAAGTAATGGAACTCTAAATTATAATCGAGAAAAAATTTATCGTGCAGTATATCCTATTTATGAGGAAATTATTGAAACACATCATAATTATCCATCAGAGAAAACCCTACGAGAAACAGGTCAATGGAAAGATATTGAATGGACTGTTTTGGGACCTAATCCAAATTATAAAAAATAAATTTAATATAATTTATTTAATTAATAATTAATTTTTTAAATTCTTCAAAATTAATTACACAAAACTTTTCTTCATAGTTTCCTGGATATCTTTCAGATTTATTTTGAACTTTTACTATATCTTTAAAACTATTTATCTTATCCTCTTTTGTTACTTTAGGATTTATTTGACTTATATGCATGTCAATTGACATTAATTTTCTCTCAAAGTCATTTTTTGAAATATAAACACTTGTATTATATTTTATATCTGAATTGTTCCAATCACCCCATGCACTTTGATATAACCAAACCTTTTTTAATGATGCATTTTCCTTTATATTTTGTATTATTTTTACACATTTTGTATGTGTCTTCTTCGGATCACTATCTATACAAATAAATAAATGATGAGGATCATCTTCATTTATTATATTACTTAGTTTATTGTAGTCTTTCTCTGTTATCTTTCTTTCATTATCATAGTAAAATGGCAACTCACAATTTTTAACCTTCTTATGATTATAACCTAATACCATTACTGATGACATCGCTTCCCTTATTCTACCTAAATTTCCTATTTCATCATCATCCTTTATACCTCCTAAACCATTTGTCATGTAATATATATTTACATTATCCTTATTTGGTAATAAATTCATTGTACCTCCCATTCCTATCACATCATCATCTGGATGAGGACTTGTTATAACAACTCTATCTGTAATACTTATATTCTTTTTAATAGTATCTATAATTGGATTACCATCTATATCAATATTTTCTTGTAGGTGTAAATAATATAAATATGTTTTATGTTTAATTTCTCTTGCTGCTAAATCATCACACAATATAATTGAATTTGGATGTTTTTGAAATATTGTACATGTATATTGAGAAGAAATACATCCTTCTATACACTCTCTTATAGCAACTGCTTTATTTATTCCAGATGCCATAATTATTACTTTTTTTGCAGAATAAACCGTATCTATTCCAACTGTTAATGCTTGTTTTGGTACTTCATCTATATTATCAAAAAATCTTGAATTGTCTAATACTGTCTCTAGACATAATGTTTTTATCCTAGTTTTCGATTCTAATGATGAACCTGGTTCATTAAATGCTATATGACCATCAGAACCAATCCCGCATAAAAATATATCAATACCGCCATATGATTTAATCTTATTTTCATAGTTATTACATTCTTCTATTAAATCATCTGCTAAGCCATCTAATATATTTATATTTTCTTTAGGTATATCAATGAAATTAAAAAAATTTGTATGCATAAAATAATGATAACTTTGCTTATTTTCTTTTGATAAACCAATATATTCATCCATATTAAATGTTACTACATTCTTAAAACTTAATTTTCCTTGGTTATAAAAATTTATTAAATTCTTATATACTCCTAATGGTGTCGACCCAGTTGGTAAACCTAATACAAATGGTTTATCTTTATTATGACTATTTATTTTGTTTTTTAAATATACAGATACCCAATAACAAATATTATCATAATTTTCTTTAATAATTACTCTCATATATCAATATAAAAAATAATTTCTTAAATCAATAATTAATCAGTTGAAAATCCTTCTTTGTACCAATTTTTTAATTGTTGGTATTTTTCAGCTTCACTATTACCTGGTATTTCCTGCCAAGCAACAATTGAATCAATATGACACTTAGGACAAGCGGCATCTGTATTTAAATAAAAAATAGTAACTAAATTACTATCATATTTTTCCTTGCAAAAAAAACAACCTACGTAATTAGTAGACGGTTCTTGTATAGTAAGCTTATTGTTTTGAATATATCTTTTGTAAGATAAAGTATTACCTATTTGATTTGGCATATAAATTTAAAAATTATTTAATAAATTTATATTTTCAATTTTTATTATTAATTGATTAATTTTTTCATTTTTGATGTTAATGTTATTTTCTCTGTTATCTTATTTAATTTTAATATTATTTCAATATCCTTTATACTTAAATTATACTCATGCTTAATTTTCCTAACTTTTTCGTATTCCTTATTTATAATAAAATTTGATATTATTGTATTCATATAAATTAAATCCTCTAAATTTTTATTCGGAATACTATGTTTTAATATTAAAATATTTTTCCTATTAATATTCTTTAAACTTGTCTTATTTAAATCAGAACTAAATGATATCTTTGCTTTCTCATCTTTATTACTACTATATTTATTCAAATTGTATGAAGTATTCACTGTAGTGTAAAATGCATGAATATTCTCTTGTAAAAACCAATTTTGATCGGTATATATAGACGTCTCTATTACATCTCCCCATGAAATCGAATTTGATACATTCTTCATTATCTTAATATATATATCATTGTTCCTACATTCATACTTTGAAAACATAAAATTTATGTAATTCTCATGTATCATTAATGGTAACAATACCTTCTCATTCATATATAAATGTTGTAACTCTGTAAATGAACTGTACTTTTGTAAAGCAAATTTTGTTGCATCAAATAAACTAATCTCCTCGTCTTTCTTTTGATTATTTGATAAAAATGTCTTAATATTCTTGTATTCTATTACCTTTTTCTTAAAAGTAAAATATATATCCTGTAATACTATCAAAAATCTTCTGTAATCATATTGACTAAATTCAATCACTTTTTTAACAGCTTTTTCATTCTCTAATTTAAATTTTTCAGACTTTTCTATCTTGTTTAATAACTTTTTAAAATGATCATATGTAGGCTTTTTTAATGTAAATGTTAAACTAAATTTCATTATGTCTGATATAAACTTATTATGTTGCGTATTTGTTGTAATGAATATTAATGGAAAATGCTTTTTAATATTATTCTCCTTATACATATCACTTATTGCATTTTTTTCAGATGTTAATGAAATTGTCTCTGATTCATCTATTATTACACAGTGTTTATATTTATTTGCAATTGATCTAGAATTATAAAAATTCATTACTCTTGATGAAATCGCTGGCTCTTTTTTACTTGTATATGAATTAAAATAAATCTCGTTATATCCACATTCTTTCACTAATAATTTAATTATATGAGTTTTACCAATACCATGTACACCCATTAAAACTATACATGAATTCTCATTCTCTTTTTTGTAAAAATTTTCTAACCACGTCCTTATCTCCTTTATTATTTCTTTATTATTATTTATTTTATTAGTATTAGTTGGAGAATATTTATCAATCCAAAATAGTTTACGTGATTCCTTATTATTTTTACTAACTATCTTATCTTTTTTCTCAATATTAAATTCAAATTTCCTTTTTGTATTTAATTTTGCACCTGGAAGCTGTAATATAGTTGATTTACTCATTTAATATTATTATAAATAGACTTTTAAATTAATAATTTATTTCAAACTATTAATTTATTTATTTCCTAGTTCAACCGAAGATGGTATCGATGCCATACCTTTGAAATTCTTTACAGATTTTATTGAACACTCAAACTGTTGTAACATGTATATATTGCAAAAACTTGATCCTGAATACTCTTTCTCCTTCTCTAATGCTATTTCTCTAGCTTTACTCTCGTCTATATCATCATCTGTATATAAATTTCTTACACCGGAATAATTCCAATACCATGTCGGACAATCATATTTATACATAAATATGTTCATTTTAATTTATACTATATATTTTTTTTATTATTAATACTTAATAAAAATTGGTAAATCAATGTAATTGATTAATTCAATTTTACAGTTTCCTATGGAAATATAAAAATTGATAATTAATTATTAATATATTAAACTTTATATTTATATGAATATCTTGCTAAAATTTCAAGATAATACTAAAGATATTGTCTCTGTTAAATTAAGACAAAAAATTAATATACTAGATAAATTTATTTTTAAAAAATATCAAGATTTTAAAAATAATGATGCTATTACTTATAACTATATTTCTATTGATGATAAAACTAAAATGTTAGCAAATAATGTACTTAATAAACAAAAAACATTTCAATCTCAAAGTATTGTAAAAAATTCTACTATACATGTAAATATCGATCTCAATACTGTTTTTATAGAGAAAAAAAAAGAAGCATTCGTTGATACATTAGTATCAACTCATAATAGTAATATTAATACTAAAACTACTAATACTAATTCCGAAATTATCAGTACTCTTAAAAATATGGGATTTTCTGATATGGATGATGATACTATTAATGCATTAATTGATACATGTAAATCACAAAAAAATGTTAAAGAAGTATCAGTACAAGATATACTAGAATTTTTAACATAAAAATTGAAAAAAATACTTCTTTTATTTGTATATTAAGTTATGAAATATATAAAATACTCTCCTAAATTTTTTAAAAGTAAATATACTAGAACTAGAAAAGGTGAATTTAAAATTTTTGAATTAAATTATATCAATCTTCTATGTTTCTTATTTAAAAAAGGAAATTTAAACATTCCTCATAATTACCCTTTACGTATTTTTTTAGCTCACTGTTTAGGATGTAAACCTATGAGAATTAGTAAACTAAAAAAAGGCGCTGAAGCTATAAATAAACAAAGATATATTCATTATAATAATTTAATAACTAATGATACTATTAAATTATTTAATAAAGTACAATCAGTATTTCTTGAAAATATTGATTCTAATCTAAAAATATTAATTCCTAATATCTGTAATGAACAAATTCAATTATTAGATTTTATAAAAGTAGATAATAAATCTAATAGTTTTTTAGAAGAAATTGATCTGTTTACTTTTGATGATGATTTTAATCCTATTGATGTTTATAATCCTTTTAATTTAACAAATTCAGATTTGATTAAAATTGAATAATTTTTGTATTATTGTAATCATAATAAGTATGTCTCTCAGTTTAAAAGCATGGGGCTATCAAACATGTTGTCCAGATGAAGAAAATGTAGTAGGATATTATACAATTAAAGATCCAGAAAAAGTTAAAGTTTATAAAGAACCTACTTATGATTCTGAAACATACGACAAAATATTACTAGAGTCATATGAACAATGGAAATATAAAAATGCTAGTAAGTGTAATCTAACTCTAGAAAAAATGAATGAAAAATTTGGAAATATTTATACAATAAAAGATTATGATATTAAATTAGGTAAATCAAATGCATTGTGGGGTTGGGAAAAAAAAAATAATAATAAAGAAAAAACTACATGGATTAGAGTTGATCAATATAAAAGTATGTGGATCCCCTTTGAACACTATGAACTCTCTAGTAGTGATGAAGACAGTTCAGATGAAGATAGTTCAGATGATGCTGATACTCAACTGGAAAAACTAAAAAACTCTCATCCTTCTGATGAAGACGAAAATAAAGAAGTGTACATGATACATTGTAAAAAAAAACAAAGATTTGTTTAAAATGATTTACAATATTCATAAACATAAAAGGAAATACTATTTACAATTATAGCACGGAACGCACAAGGTAAATATCCTTTCCATATTTTCCCTTGCTTAATTGCTTTTTTAATTGATATATTTTGAGCTATTTGACGAGTTCTTATTACATCAATTGGATATGTTATTGTCCAATTTAATAATCCTGCAAGACCACCAGATACTAATGGTGATAATTTTAAATCATTCTTGCAATAAAAATAACCACCAAAATATAATGTGTTTGCTAAACTTTCTCTTAATAAATTACTAAATTTTCCTTTTGTTTTTATAAAATCATTTAGTTTTAATTTAATATTTGCCTGCCTTTTTATTTTACCAATATCAAATACATATATAAAAGGAGACACAAATAATCCTGAAACTAATCCTGATAAAGTAGGTGATTTAGTATATTCAATTGATTTATCATATACTGGAAATACGATCATATTGAAAACTAATGATCCACATAATGGATATAAAGACCCTCTGTAATAATTATTAATTTTCATATTTCTCCAATTTTGATTATTTTGAATACGAACTTTTATGGTATCCAAAGGATGGCCGAACAAAGTCTGAGTTGCTCCTATTATACCACCTATCACAAATTCATTCATATATTCTATATACTTAAAAATTGAAATTTATATTTAAAATTTAAAAAATATAAATATAAATGAATCCATCTATACCAATAGCTACATGCCATAATTTTTCAGGTCCAGATTATATTAATGAGTCTATATATATTTATGATACTAGTACTTTTACACCAATATATAACTTGGATCATCATTTGTTAGGATATAAAGGTCCACTCAGCTATCGCCCTACTTATAATTCAAATGGAGCAATTGAACTTATTTTAGAAAATAATAAATCAAAAAAGCTCGATGCAATTGTTAAATATAAGTGGAGCGATGGGATTGTTGTTGAAATACTTGAACTTGATTAACATCGACTACCCTTACCAATAAAAGAATTTACTATATTAACATTACCAAATATAAATTCAGAATTACATGAAATCTTTCTTGGAAATTGTAAGTTTTGAAAATTTTCATTATTAACAAATAAATTTCCATGCATACATTGTATCATTAAACCTAATGGATAAATTAAAAATATTAATGAATACTTTTTAGTTGATACAAAAATTCCTCCTCTATCTGTTATATTTGCTAATATTTGAGGTATCGAATTTAAATGATATTTCAATCTAAAATTATTTATTTTATGCTTTGAAAAGGAATCTGAATACAAATTTTTACCTTCTTTCTTTAATCTAATAAATCTCTTGAATGTAAATTTTTCATCAATTATGTTATAATCATATTTCTCACAACCATCAAAAGTTGCTAAATATAATTCCATTCGTTTCGAAAAAACACATAATCCTGACATTAACATATCAAAACCATTTTTTGGTAATATTTCATCTTCGTCTACTTTAAATATACTAAAAATTAAATAACTTGATAACTGATCTAAATCATAAAACTTAAAACTAAAGAGATATTTACCTTCCTTATTTACTTCTCTAAAACTATTATTGCTTATAATACTCTTAATGTTTTGAATTTTTGAAATCTTGTTAAAAATTTCAGTATTTAACTTTTTCTCATTGATATCCTCTGTTAATATTTTTATATTAACTAAGGCTAATGTGTTTTTTAAAGTAAATACTACTTCAGCTAACTCGTTTTCAAGGTTGTACTCTTGTTCCATAATTAATATTATTTATATATTTTTTTTAGTTACAAAGTGCTCTTAAAAATATTATCTTTTACTATAATGATAAAGTAATTAAATTAATATAAAACAATGTTAATTTAATAAATAAAATGTATAGAAACCTTTGGTTTCAATTAATATTTGAAAATATTTATAGAATCTTAATATTTCTATTTATCACCCACTCCTGTTTTTCTAAAATACTCTATTGTACCTACAATACAAATTATCTTATTTTTAATAATAATATTATTAGGGAAACTATTTCATCTAGTTCAATTACTTCTCATTTCGCTGTTGAAATTCCTTCTATTGAAGATACTAAAACTGATGAAACTGTTTCCTGCTATTATTTTAATGAATATCCTATTGCAAAATCTAATTTAAAAGACTTACTTATTAAAAATAACTCTTACTCAGTTTCTAATCATAATTATACTGCTACTTCAGATCATTTGTTTAATATTGTTGGTATTTTTAAAGCTTCACCACTCAATTATAACAGTAAACCGCTATTTATTGAATTGTATTTTGATAACTCACTTGTATCATTTTATGAAATTAATACTGAATTTACTACTATATCTTTTTTTGAACAAATTTATCAAACTATAGGATACCATAGTTTCAAAATTATTATACGATCAGAAGGTATATGGTGCTTATGTCCAAGTAAAGGTTCTGGATTTGAAAATAATAAATATTATTTTGCATGGACTAACGAACAACCTCTACTAACTATTCAAGAATTAACTATTTTGCATAAGATTGATAAAAATCAATACAGTGTTGTTGTTTAATATATTAAAAAAATTGAATATTTTATTTTAATAAAGAATATAATAAATTATGTCCAAAGAAAAACTTGATATAAACACATATATAAATATCATAATATCCGATAACGAAGAATTAAAAAACTATATTTTAAACTTTATCAATCAAAATTTTAAAAATGATTTATTTTTAAATCTTATTAATGATGATAATATAAAAAATTCTATTGATACTCTCGCTAATTTTTGTAGCATTACTACTCTATTAATTGATGAATGTATTAATATTCTTAATAATCAATTAGATAGTAAAACATTAGAATACGCTTATAAAATAAAACAAAAATATAGAGATGAAAAAATAAATTTTAATATTGTAAGCACTATTAAATTATTATTAATTCAAGATATCAGGGATAAAAAATTAAAAAAAAAAGAAGCAGATATTATTGGTATTAAGACATATAATCACTTCTTATTGTTAAAGTATTTTAAGAAAAAAAAAACAATAGTAACAGAAAGTGCATATTTAAGCCATTTTATTAAATTTAGTGATCTTAATTTTAACATAAATATTGAAGATTATTATTCATATGAAGATTTCCAAATATCAGAATTTGAAAACTTAAACCAAGATAATATCAAAGATAATTATCAAAAATCAACTATTTTTGACGTTCTTGAAAAAGAAGCACAAGAAGAATTCGAAAATTTTATTAATAGTGATGCCAATACTAATAAGAAAAATATTAGGTTAGAATCACCAAATTCAATTACACACCCATTTGAATTTTAATAAAAATTGAATTATTTTTTTTATTAAGTAAATTTCCTATAAATAATATGCCCAAGCTATACAGTCGCATTGATGAAAATGTATTAAGACATAATATTACAAATCCATTATTAATTTTAATAAAAAAAATTAATAACTTTTGGAGTATTCTTAATAATCGTAATAAACAACAAGACATCAAAATTGAAGTATTAGAAAAAAGAATAAAAACTTTAGAAACATTAGTATTAAAACAAGCTATCGGTATTAATTAATTTAAATATTTTTTGTATGTATCTAATGTATTTTTTCTAGAAGATTTATAATCTATAATAGGCGATGGATAATCTATATCATATTGAGAGTGAAATTTTTCCCAATTATGTATATGTTTAGGATCAACATCTTTTAATTCAGGTACCCATTTTTTTATATATTCTGCATTCTTGTCGAATTTTTCAGATTGAGACCACGGATTCATTATTCTAAAATATGGTTGTGAATCTGCCCCAGAACCTGAAGTCCATTGCCAATTTCCGTTATTAACACTTGGATCATAATCTGTTAATTTCTGTGCAAAATATTTTTCACCCTTTTCCCAAGAAATTAAACATAATTTTACTAAAAAATTTGATGTAATTAATCTACTTCTATTATGCATATAACCAGTCTCATTCATTTCTCTCATACCTGCATCTACAACTGGATATCCTGTTTTTCCTTCACACCACTTTTTAAAAATAGTGTTATTTGTTTTCCATTTTATTTTATCATATTTTGGTTTCATTGATTTACCAAATACTGGGAAATAATATGCAATGTAATAATAAAACTCACGCCAATATAATTGATTAAATAATTGATTACTACTTGGAACCTTTGATTTTAATTTATGATAAACTTCTCTAATTGATATATTACCAAATTTAATATAAGCTGATAATTGTGTTGTCTCATATGTTAAGTCATTTCTTTTATTATTATAATTTGTAAAATCATCTAATTTATTTAAAATTTTCAATGCAATTGCTCTACCACCCCTCACTAATATATTGTCGTTTTTTTTGTAAAATTTATTAGTATCACTAAAATTAATACTTTCTTTTAGTTTCGGACCTGATTTATAATTTGATGATTTATTTTTTTTTGGTTTATCAACTTTAACTTTTGAAGCCATTCTAAAAAATGGTGTATAAACTTTATACGGAGTACCATCATCTTTTAAAAATGTACCTATTTTATGAAGTAAATAATCATGTGAACCAAAACATTTTTTATCAAATTTCTTACAAACTTTAACAATATCATTATCTCTTTGTATTGCATATGGAGTATAATCTGTATTAAATACTACTCCATCAATCTCTTGATCTTTTTTTAATAGTTTTTCTATTATTTTATCTTGTTCTCCAAAATATAGTGTTAGTTTATTCTTTAATGATTTATTTAAATCTTCTAAAGATTCAATCATAAATTGAACAGCATTATCTGATTTAAATTTATTTTTCTTAATTTGTTCTGGAGTAAATATAAATATTGGAATTACATGCTTACTCTTCTTACAAGCAAACAATAATCCTAAATTATCTGCTATTCTTAAATCTCTTCTAAAAATGAATATTAGTTTATTAAACATATATATATATTTAATAAATATTTCTTTATTTTAAAGATATATAACAAGTTGTACCATTCTTTTTCATTGCTGACTTAAATATTTTTGGAAAATTTTTAACTAGAGCTTTATCTAATTTACTAAATGATAAGTTTTTTCTCATTATTTGGTACATTATCCTGTTTTTTCTTATAGCTTTCTTTAAATTTTTTACTCTAATTCTCTTTATATGATTTGTGTTAAAATAATCAATTAAATAATTTTTTATTCTTAGTAATTCATTTTCCTCATCTACTGAATCATCGTCATTTGATTCTTCTTCATTAGATTGTTCTTCAGATGTATAATCTGATAGATCAGAAAATTGTGTTAAATACCCTTCTTCGTCTGATTTAAGTTGAATATTATAAATTATTTCTTCCTTGTTTTCTTTTACTTTTTTCTTTTTCTTATTTTTTTTTTCTTTTTTCTTGTTACTATTATTATTTGATACATCTACAAATTTATCGCAAAAATGAATTATATTAGAATAACCATTCCCATAAACTAAAGTATCAATATTATATTCTCTCAATTTCTTACATAATGGAATATAATCTTTATCATTGCCACATATTGTTACTTTACTTATATTTTGATTATAACAGTATTCTAATGCATCTAACATTAAACATGCATCTACTGATCCTTTTCCTTGAATTTTTAAAGTTTGTTTTTGTTCTAATCCAAACTGAAAGATTTTATCTGTCCAGAAATTAATTACTGCTTCTTCTGAAAAATCTGCATATAAATTCTTTATTTTACCATTATGATCTGATATTATCTTTTTTAAAACATCATCATTAACTTGAAAATTTTCTCCATCAATTAGTAAAATCTCTTGCATTTTATTAGATGTATTTATATCATCTTTATTTTGATTCATTAAATTAATTATTAAATTATTTTTAAGTTAATTTTTTGTATTTTTTTTTATTATTTTTTTTGAAGTTGATAATATATCATCTTTATCACTCTTTTTCATTTTTCTCCAGTGAGCTAAATTTCTAACATATGGGGTTTTTTTTAGTTTATCTTCATGATCTACTAAAAATTTATAATATAATGATTTCCAAATTTTATCCCATTCTCCTTTAGGATAATTACTCATATTTAATATGTAATTTCCACTGCTAATATATGGTTTTCTCATAGTTAAACCACCATCCGCCCATTGACCCATTGAATATACATTTTGAATCATTACCCAATCATAACTGTCTATTGCAAATTCCATAAACCATTTGTAACATTCATGAGGATTTAATCTATGTAAATTCATTATGTTGGACATCATCATTAGTCTTAATATATGATGTAAATAACCTGTTTCAAATGCAATTTTTATTGCATCATCTACTGGTTTAATTCCTGTTTCACCTGTATACCATGCTTTTGTTAATTTTTTCTTATGATTGAAATAATTTGTTTTAGTCATTAAATCATATCCATATAAATAACAATATCTTTGATATTCTCTCCAACCTAAAATTTGTCTAATAAATCCTTCATAATTATTAATTTTTACTTTTGATTTATTTTTATTATAATAATCAGTTACAGTTTTTACAACAAAATCAGGGTTAATAAGACCACAATTAAGCATAGGACTAATAGTTGAATGAAACATAAACCATTCAGAATGATGTATAGCATCTTGATATGTACCAAAATTAGCTAATTTTTCTTTACAAAAATACTTTACCCATTTTTTTGCTTCAGTATGAGTTGTTGGAAACAATAGTTCAGTTGATCCATAATTATTTTTAAAATTATCTGTTATATACTTTTTAGCATAATCATCATATTTTGTTTTTTTCCTTTTTGGTAAACTAGGAATTTTTATGTTTTTTGGTAAACTTACCCTATTTTCATTATCATAAGATTTAGTTTTCTTTAAAATATTTAACTCATTTTTAACAAATTCATAAAAATTTTTATGAAAAAATCTACTGTTTTTCTTTGATTTATCATAGTCATCTAATTGATTCCTTTTTATTAAAAAATTTGGATTCTCTAAAATATTTATCTCCTTTTTTTTTAAAACTTTATTTAATCTCTTCATTAATAAATGATCTGTAACATCAAATAATGTAATTGATTCAATGTCTTTACTTTTTAACATATTGTATTTCAGATTTTTTAATTGATTAAAACTAAAATATTCTACTTTGTATTTGTTTTTTTTTAAATAATCATAATAATTTTTCATACATATTACATGATACATTAACTTTAATTTATTAAATTTCATTTTAATATTTCTATTACCAAAATAAATAGGATCTTCTAACAAAAACACATTTTTAATTTTTGGTAAGTATTTTTTTTCAAATAATTGATTTGGAAAAATTACTAAAACATTCATTATATATTATTTTAAATAAAAATATATATTTATAATTAAATAGTATGAATCATGATTACTATAATATAATTAATATTGATAGTATTGAAGAATATGATAAAGATATTTGTTCTAATATTTATATAGTTTTACTTGATGAATTCAATATTTTATTTAAAAATATTCCTTACAAAAAAATTTATGGACCACCTGAAGAATTTTCATACTTTAAAAAAATAATAAATCATATCATTGACATAATTAATTTATTTGAAAATGATGAAAATAATATTAAAAACTTTATTAATAGAATTGTTGCAAAAGATATAAAGGAGGTAGTAAATATTGTTGATTTTTTAGTTACAAATGAATTAAATAAGGTAAATAACAATAGTTTATTTAATGAATTTTTAAAAAAGAGTTGTTTATTTAGCAATATAATTGAAAAGATATATATGATATTACATTTTTTTCATTTTAAGAGTGATAATTTTAAACTAAACACTTTAATTAATAAAAAAAATGAAATATTAATTGATAACAAAAAATTTAGTATAATGAAAAATAATGTAAATAATTTTGATTATTTTAATTTTGTACTAAACGATGGTTATTTTGATTTACAATATTGGAGTGAAAAAGGTAAAATTTGGTTAAAAAATTACCCAAAAAAACATCCCTATTTTTGGAAAAAATTTGGAGATATTTGGTATATTAGAAAATTTGACAAATTTTATAAACTTGAATCTATATTTGATCAACCGATTGATAATATATCTTATTATGAAGCAGAAGCTTTTTGCAATTATAAAAATGGATATTTGCCAACAATTAATGAATTGAATTTTATTATAGATAAAGGACAGTATCATTCATTTACAATAGGGAATGTTTGGGAATGGACTAAATCAAATTATAATTCAGAAACATCATTATGTTTTGGTGGATCTAAATATAATAGAATTATAATTAATGATATTAATGATAGAATTATTGTTAAGAAAAATGCACAACATTATTTTACAGGATTTAGGATTGTATTTAAAAATTAGGTTATTAGATATTATCTAATAAATATATATATAATATGGCAAGATTCCTAAGAGATTTACAAAAAGAATTTGCGCCTAGTAATAATAATACTACTGAAAAATATAATGAAAATGAACTTTTTACAGAAAGTACAAAAAATTCCAATTACAAAATTGAACATTTTCTTAATAAATCATTTAAATTAAAAGATTATCTTTCATTACTATTTGGCGGTCCATTTTCACAAATTTATTATAGAATCAAAAAAGCAAATGGATCTTTATCTCATTTATGGTTATTATTTCCATTATTTTGGATTCCTCCTTTCAGTGCAATACCATTATACTACATTGCTAAAAATAAGCTAAAAAAGGGTAGATATCCAATCAAAATTATAGATATGCTTGGTTTTGCAATTGCTGGATTAACATTTCTAAATAGTATTTTAGCTTCTCAATCAAAACTTATGATGATAGTGGGTGTTTTAGTAAAATTTGTTGGAACAATTGCATTATTTATTATCAGAGATAAAGATAAATGTTCAAAGAAAAGAATATTAGAAAATGGTATTTACAGTGCTACTAATTTAATTATATTATCAGTTGTTTTAGATTTATTTTTCCAATATGTTATGACAAATGTACCAGTATTAGGTCTTATAATAGATTCTGCTTATAGCACAACAATAGGGAATATAGTTATTAAAACTATACTAACATTATTATCATATTATGCTGTTATAATGAAAAATAATACAGGAAAATTTTGTAAGAAAAAAAATCAACAAAATTTAATAATTAGAATAGGATTAACTTTAGGATCATTATTAGTTTCTGGGCTTTTAAGTGGAGGAGGTGGTGAAGAAGAAGAATATTATGAAGAAGAATAATCAAAATATTTAAATTATTATAATAAAATATTAATTTAATATATATGTCTACAACTAAAGTTGAGTCAGATATGATATTTGTTAAACCAACAGTAAATGATCTACTTGATACAAGTAATGTCAAAAGTAATGATAAATTTTTAACAAAGACTGTAAAAGTATATATGAGTAAAATTAATGAAAATTTTGAACATTTTGAAAATAGGACTGTTTCAAAAGTTGACTTAGGAAATATTTTAACAATATTATTAACTATATTACCAAATACAATTGCGTTATTATATTTTTCTAATAATAAATTAGATATTGTATTAAGAATGTTATTATCGCTTAGTTCATTATTAACATTAATATTAATATTTAAATTAAAATGTACAAAACAATTAAATTTATCTGATCATATAGTTAGTGCTTCAACAACTGCTATCATTTCATGTATAATAAATGTATTTTTTAAATACATATCAAATAATTATAGGAATTTAGATTTAATTAGTACTTTATATGATACACCTATGGGAGTTTATATAATAACAAGTATTAGTTATTTAATATCAGTATATTTTGTTAGTTTAATAAATTATAATCAACAACGGTTATGTAAAAATATTCAATATATTAAAGTTTTAATTACATTTATTTTAGCAATATTACTTTCTCTTTTTCAAGGTGCGATTATTTTATTGCCAAATGAACAATTAAAATAATTTATAAAATTATATATAGTTAAATGTATAAAAATTTTAATAGTTCATCAGATTATTCACAAAATGTATTTGAATTATTTAAAAAAGTAAAACAAGTAGATACCAAATTTAATAAAGATCAAAAATCATATAATGAAAATGAAAAAGAAAATAAAAAAATAAATAAAAAGGATGTAAATTTAAATAAAGTTAAAGTAGATAAAGATACATCTATGCGTACTTCTAAAAGAGTTGTTCCTCTTACTATAAAATCTATTGAAAAAGGTCTGATAATCATGATTTTAGCATTATTAGGAATGCATATATGGAATATAATTATGGAGTATCAGTTATTAATTCCAGCAGCAGTATTATCAGGAGTTATTATTGTTTGTTCATATGGAATATGGAAAGGAATAAAAAGCTTTAAAAAAAAATTTAGATAAATTAATATAAGATTATAAATTTAATGATATTAATTTTATAAAAAAATATATAATATAATTATATATAATGTCAAGCCGTTCCGGACGTGACCAAATGGGTAATAGTTCAAAAAGAGTTGTAGCCGAATTATTTAAAAAAGGTACAAGCCGTATTTCACCAGGTGAAGTTGAAAGACTTCGTGCAAAACATGGTGATGATATCGCTGATGAAGTTGTTGAAGAATTCTATGAAATGAAAGATTCAGTAAGAGAAGATGCACAAAAAGCTGCAAGTTATCTTAGAGGTAAATACCCACATAAACCTCTACACCTTCTTTTAGGTGCCGCAAGAAAATACAAAGCCAAACTAGGCTTAGATGATTTTGCTTTTGAAGAATTCAGAAGAATTTTCGAAGCAGAACTTTCAGGACAATCTGTTGCTATGAGCAGAGTTGTTGAACCACACAGACATTCTAACATCATGGAAAGAACTCTTGGTTCTGGATACAGAGATCAAGCTCCAGGTATGAAAGTTAGAGATGACGAATATGGTGATTTACAAGAAATTTTAAAGATCCATGCTGCTATGAAACCAGCACACGCTGATGTTGTTCTTCAACATCTTCAATACGAAGGTGTACAAAACGGTAACCAAATCGCATTAGCAGGTTTTTTTGATAGAACCAAAGATAGACCAGAATGCTACGTACATCCAGTTATCGCTGCTATGTTCTTACCAAAAATCCCAGTTTTAGAAAAACATTTCCTTATTGCTAACTTAGCTGGTATTATTAAAGGAAGAAAAAACAGAGAACTTATCACTAACAAACCAGATTACTTACTTCATAAAGCAATCACTACTGATCCTAATGATGTTGTATGTGATCCTAACTCTGCTGTTAGAGATCTTAAATTCAGATGTCAAATGCAACATCAATTACTTCAATCAGTTAGATCTCTTAGAAATGGTCAATACTATGACTGCGCAAACAGAGATTTCTTAGCTACTATTGAAAACTGCAGACTTAATAACTTTGATAATCCTGAATTACTATACGGACAAGATGAAGCTACTGTACTTAGTAAACTTCTTGGTGCATTCTCTTTCAGACCAACTGTTCTTTCACAAAGACCAATCGCAACATACGATCCTAATCCAAAAGCAGTTATCCCAAAAATCTACACAAGACACATGCTTACCTTTAGACAAAGAAATCCAAGAGTCGCTCAAGGTGCTGATAGAAAAGTTAGCGAAGTTATGGTTAATGTTTCATACAGAAGAGAAGACGGTAACTTCATTCCATATGAAGAACAAGTTATCTACTCCAACCAAGTTATCTTTGTACTAGTTCCACGTAAATTAATGACTGTTGACCTTAACAGAATGCTTGGACAAAGCACCAACCCAATCAATCTACTTGACTTACCAAGAAACTTAACCGGTTTCGAAAGAGTTAATCCATTTGAATTACAAATTGAAGACATGAGATTAAATGCTGGTGAAGATAGTTTTGACCTTACTTCAGCTGTTTCAGCTAAAATCAGTAATATTGGTAACAATTCACAAAGTAAAGGTTTCATTATTGGAAACATGGCTTGGGTTAAAGCTGATACTGATAATTGGGTATGTTACGATCCTCGTATTGTTAACCAACCAGGTACTCTTAGAACTAACCCAAATCTTGGTACTGGTGCTGATGCAGCTGGTGTCAAAAGTGTATACAGTCTTAGACCAATGATTAAATACACAAAAGACCAAATGAAAGACCATATCCAAAGATTCGGTACTATCTTAATCTACTCAAATGAAACTAGTGTTATTGGTATGGGAGGTATGGATACTGTCCCAAGAAGTCAACTTCTTATCCACCAACCAACTGGTCTATAAATTATCTATTCTTTTTGAATAATTAATAATTAAAAGATTAATACAAGACTAAATTTCTTGTATTAATATTTATAATTGACCTGGTAAATTACGTGTCTTATTAACATTTATTGGTAAAGGAATCATTTCTCTTGGTTTTGATATTTCATCTACATATTTTACATGTTGTCTAGCCATTACTAACATACCCTTCCCTATATGTTGTGTTACTAAATTATTTAATTTTGTTACTTGTTCAGTATAATTTGTACCCATAAATCTAGCAGCCTCGTTGAAAAAATATTTCATCACTATTTTTAAACTTAATGGATCTTGTCTAGGAACTAATATATTCTTATTTGTTTTCTCAAATACATACAATATTAATTGCTTCTGAATTATCTCAACATTTTCTTCAGAAAAAAATATTAAATTTAATTTTTTCTCAGTATCACTTGTCTGTTTAAATTTTTGTGTATATTTCTTAAAATCATCTGGTGATGATTGTAATAATACATTTGGGTTACTCTGTGCATTTTTTAGATTAAATTTAGTATAATAATCTTTACTCATATAATCTAATTAAGATATTTTTTATATTAATTAGATTCTTTTTCTATAATAAATCTACATTGTAACTATCCAAAATTTTTGAATTACCATCTTTTGATATTATTGTACTTAATGGTGTTTTATCAAAATCTTTTGGAACTTTACAATAATATTTATTTATCTCATCTACATCATTATTATTATCATTTGGACGATCTTTACTCCTTATTATTTTTAGTATATGTTCAATTTTTACCTTACCATCTTTATAACTATACCCCTCTTTTACATCCTCCTTTACTATACCCCATTTGTATATTCCATCAGAATCTAAATAACCTACTATATTTCCTTTCTTAAAATTATATTTTACAGGAGTTTTTAAATTTGAATCTGCGTATTGAACTGGTTTCCCTATCATCGTATGCAAATATTGTCTAAAAAAATGTGATATTATATTCTCTGGATATAATTCACTTGGAATATTATCTTTTATTTCTTTATTTAAATCCTTTACATTACTTTCATTTGCAATTATATAACTTTTTATATCCTCTACAAAATCTTTTATTTTTTTTGGACACTCAACTCCTCCTAACTGCTTGAAATTTTTATCCATCCAATCTAAACTTATTAAATCCTTTAAATTCTCAACAAATTTCTTTCCAATATCTCTTTTATTATCATAAAATAATGTCGGTGAAAAATATGATTTAAATTCCTCTTCATCAGGTATTGATGGTAATTCATCATCACCTATTATTTTTCTTGTAGCTCTCTCTATTTGACTCTCAAATACATAATCAGTTATTACAGGATATAATGGTTTTGCATTTACTGGTATTATTGGCATTAATCCAGAAAAATTTACTCCAGAATTTAATTCTATCGGTTTTACATCCTCTATTTCTATTGCACCACCTTGTTGTTTTGGTAAATTATTAGTTATAAAATTATTTATATTTTCTAAAGATTTATTTCTATCTTCATCATTTAATATTGTTTTTACTTTTACACCCGGTAATGATATTTTTTCTACAAAAAAATTGTCTATATCCCTCATTATATTCTTCTTTTCATTTTCAGTTAATAAATATTTTACTCTTACTGAATTAATAATACCATTTTCTATCTCTTGTAAAATTACATTTTTCTCTTCTTCAGTTACTGATTTTATCTCTTTAACATCTACCATCTTATCTTTTATCAAATTATTTATTTCATTTAATACCTGTTCTCTTTCTTCTTTTGATAATCTATATTTATTTTCATTATCTACTTCTTCTTTTTTATCTTTTGAATCAGAATGTTTACTACCTGGATTTTTTGGAAATGGATCAAATAATACTAATGCCCCATAATTTGGAACAAAATATTCAATCCCACCTACTTTATATTTATAAATTCCTTTTGCAAAATTATCATTATAATTTAAATCCTTCACAAATAAACTAGAATTATTTGTCCATTTTAAATCATCAAATACTAAATTTAAATCAAATAATACTTTTGTTATTACTAATATCTGAAATAATACACTATACCATACTTCCTCTCTATGATATCCTACTTCATTCATTTTGTTTACTCTCATATACATTCTATCATCTACTGTATACAATCTTGTACACCAATCCTGAAGTGTATATGTTGGTGATTCTGTTAAAATAACTAACATTCTATTACTATCTATATCTATATTCTTTCCAAATAATTCATCTTCTATAAATTCAGCATTCCCATGCTCAAATGTATTATTATTATTTGCATTTCTTATTTCGTGTGGTAATTTTCCCCAAGTATTTCTTAAATATTTCGCATGTATCTGCTCCTTATAAATTTTTAATTTATTTTTAATGTTCTCTAATTGAGTTGGAGTTAAGTTATCAATATTTTTGTAATTAAATCTTACACCAGATTTTTTATTTACATTCATGAATCCAAAATATAATCCATTTTCTAATTTATTTAAATTATCTTCATTTTCTAACATTTCTTTGTATTTACTTAAAACAAAATTCCTGTGTTTTTGCCACATTATTGGATACTTTTTATTTGTATATTTTTCTACCACTTTTTGTAATCCACTAAAATCTACGTAGTAATCTTCAGCTACATGATAACTATACATCATCAAAAAATTTGGACTCTTCTTCTTTAATAATACATTGTCTCTCATATACATATAATACCATACATCTCTCCATACATTATGATTTTTCCAATCATTTTCAAAATTCCCAATTAAATTACCTAATGAATACTCTAATTTATCCATATGATATAATCTTAAATTTACACCCATCGCATTCTTTGCACAATCTATTCTATGTCTTTCTCTATTTACTCTAACAGGATAACATGATGAAAAGAATAATACTTTTGGTGGTAATGAAGCATACTTATTTTGACTTAATAATCTATTATAAAATGGATTTAACTCTAAAACTTTTAATATACTTGATAAATTTAATACTCCAGTCTTATCATAACCAAGTGTTACTTCATCTCCCTCTACCTCTTTTACTAGTATATTTTTAAAATTTTCATAAGCTACAATTCTTTCTTCTAAATTTGAAAAATAAAATTTCTTTTTAGTTGTTGGAAGTAAATCTTCAAATACATTATGTGTTGCTTCATTATTACCTATTGGATTTGATATGTTCATTGATTTTTTTATTACTATAGGTGCAGGCTGCTTCATAAATCCTGGTTGTGCCATAGGCACGTTCATATACGGATATGCATATGGTCCTACTTGTGGTATAGGTGGAGCTACAAATTCTGCTACTGGAGGTGGAGGTGGTCCCCTTGGCGGACCTCTAGGTTTATTATTATCCCCTAATTGAATATTTATAGTTGGACCTCCTGATTGTTTATTACCAATTGAATAATTTTCACCTCTTGAAGGACCTCTTGAAGGACCTCTTGAAGGTCCTCCTGGTGTTGTCTTTGGAGATTCATAACTATTTTTTACATAATTAGGTGTTTCATTATTATTTGGTTCATTATATTCAGGTATCATTCTAGTTCTTCTGTTAGGTACTGGCTTACTTGGAATACCTTTATAACTATCATCACTTTGTTTTACATTATTTTCTTCCTGTAAACTTTCAAAAATATTTTTTTTTTGCTCAGCTGTTTTATATGGATCATTTTTTTTACTATGATATAATGGAATTTCACGATTCCCTCCTACTATACCACCACCTGACTGAATTTTTTTATTTTCATTTAATTTTACTGTATTCAATGAATTCATAGATGATAATACCTGATTAATTATATTTTTATCAACTCCTTTCCTTTCTAGCTCATTCAAAATATTCCCTTCTTTAAATTCATTTTGCATTTTATTTGTATAATCAATATTATTTAATGGTATTTTTACAAAATTATCATCATTAATATGATCTAATTTTAATTCTTTTATTATTGGCTTTTCTTTACTTATACTTATTTCTTTTGTATTATAAAAATTCTTATTATCATCAGAATCTATCGAAAAATTTTCTTCACTATCACTTTTGTCAGAATTTACAAATAATAAATTATTATTAGGAGAACTATATTCAGTTAATTCTTCAACTCTAGATGGCTTATTTTTTTTTACTTTATTTCTTCTTTTTTTCACCCTACCTCCTTTCTGTTTTATACTCCCTCCTAAACTAAGAACTAACTGATTTAAATCATCTATTAATAAATCTGATTTTATATCTAAACCAAACCTTGTTTCTATTTCTTCAATAAATTCAATTATTAATTCTTTAATATGTTGGTTATCAACTTTATTTTCTTTTTTTATACTATAATCATTCATATTTGAAAATCTAATTTCTACATCTAAATTTGGAATTAAAAAAATTTTATCATTTAATTTTAAAATATTACTTTTATCTGATTTTTTAATTGAATGTAAACTAATATTATCAAAAAATAGTTTTTTTATTTTTATTTCTGGTAAAAATTCATTTAATTTTAATAATTTTTTGATTAAATTTAATATAATTGATTTTATCATTTTTTTATCTTTTTTAATAAATTCTTTTAATTCTTTTTTTTCAAAATAATGTTCAATAAATTGTAAACTTACTACATTTTCTATTTTATCTTCACTTATTAAATCTTCAAGAATTAATAATTTATCTTTAATTTGTGAAGGAACATATTCTTTTAATTTTTTTAAACAAATATCAATATTCATAAGGTGTATATCAACAAAATTACCTTTATTTAAAGTTGCTAATTGACCTACATAATAAGAAAAAACTTTATCACTATTATTTACTGAAAATAAATTATCAATACCAAATTTCTTGTAGTAAGGTTTTATATACATATCAAATTTCTTATTCTTTATTGAAAATTTAATATGAATTACATTTAACCTTGTTCTAATATATTTAAATATACCATTACTTAAATTCATTTTAAGAAATTTTGCATCTAATTCCTTGTTAAATGTATATTTTAAATTTATCATTTTATTTAAATCCTCTAATCTAATAATAATACCAGAATATTCATCGTTTTTTTTATTACTGTCATAAACAGCATTATATAATTCTTTATGAATTTCTAATAAATCAAGTTCATATTTACTCATATATACTATAACTATAAAATATATATATTTTATACTTACAACATTTTAATATAATAAATTAATACTGTTAATCATTCTTATTATTATACACTTCTAATACTCTAGCAGAAGGATCTTTTACATCCCCACACCAATTTGGTAACCAAAATTTAGGAATAACTTCACAATTTTTTTCACCATACATTTTGGTAAATATCTTTCTATAATAATATGCCTCCTTTGTTTCAGGTGGACAATGCTTAAATTTATTTTTCTCTGCTAAATATTCTTCATCTGTTATTTTTTCATTTATATAATTTGTTATTGTTTTATGCCATGATTCTTCCTCTGATGAAACACCATCAGAAAAAGCTTCTTTCTTTCTCCATAAAACTTCTTTTGGTAAAATGTTCTCTGTATCAAATGCTTTCCTTATTAAATATTTCTCCATTCTTTCTTTACAGGGTTTTCTTAATTTAGGATCAATTTTCATATACATATCTACAAATTCTTGATCTAAAAATGGTACTCTTAATTCTAAACCATGATAAGACGTTGCTCTATCTGCTCTTAAACCATCATATAAATGTATCTCTTTTAATCTTAATCTTGCTTCATCATGAAGTTCATTATATGTTGGTGCATTATAGTTATACATATATCCACTACTTAATTCATCTGAACCATCACCTGACATTACAACTTTTATATCAGTTTTCTCAGCAATAAATTTACTAACTAAATATTGTCCTACAGAAGCTCTTACTGTTGTTATATCATAAGATTCTATTGCATATATTGTATCCTCTATCGCATTTAAAAAATCATCTTTCGTTAATTCAATACTATAATGATCACTTTTAATAAATTTTGCTACCATATCAGAATACTTTTGATCAGTACCTCCAGGCATGGTTATGCTAAAAGTTTTTATTTTATTTCTACTATATTTCGCTACTAATGCAGATACTAGAGAACTATCTAATCCACCACTTAATAATGAACCGATCGGTCTATCCGACATTAAACGCTTTTTTATTGCTTTCGTAAAATAAATTCTTATCAAACTTAAAATATCACTCTCATCAAATAATGATATATTATCATATTTATAATTATAATATTCATCAAATGTTTTGCATATCTTATCATTTTTTACTTCTACTCTCATAATTTTACCCGGTGGAAATACTTCTACTTTATCGCATAAATCTACAATACCCTTCATTTCAGATGCAACACATAGTGTTCTCATATTACTCATATAACCATAAAACATTGGTCTTACCCCAATTCTATCCCTCATATGTTCTATTGTAACACTTTTATCACTTTTCTTTATTTTTATTATTGTTATTGCAAATACACCATTTAATCTATCAACTAATCTGCGAGCTCCTATTTTTAAATATAATGGTAATAATACCTCACAATCACTTGATGATTTTAATTTTATATTATACTCTATTGATAAATCTAAATAGTTATATATCTCACCATTACATACTAAGTAATAATTATAATCTAATGTCTCTTTCTCAAATGGTTGATTACCATTTGATCCTAAACCATTTATACTTAATCTTGCAAAACCTAAGTATATATTGTTTACTAACTCAAGTTTTTTTAAAACAGAAAAGTCTGGCCCTCTCCCGTTTATTTTTTTAAAATTTTTTACTAAGGTATCCATATCATAGTTACCTTTTTCTATTGAAAACAGTGACCAAATCCCACACATATTAATATTTATATTATATAATTTTTAAGTAATAAATTTTATTTCAAATTTTATTAATTACTTTAGTATAAAATTTTTATCTATTATCTTTATTATGTATATGGATAAAGAACTTGAAAAACTTAAATCAGTACTTAAAATACAGACATTTCTTAAACATACTATGTACCAATTTAATAAATGCATAGAAAAGAAAAATAATATATTTTATAGAATTAATGAATTAGTTTCAAAAACTGAACATAATTATAATATTGATATTTTTAATCAAGAAAAATATAATATGTATATGGAAAATATGGAAAATTTACTTAAATATTACTATGAATTACCTATAATTAGAAAAAATTCGTTTAATTTTAAATTATCATATATTGATATTCTTGCCAAATTATCTAAATTAAATGAAAAATTAGCTATATATGAAAAAAAATTTGGTCATATCTCTTTTATCAACATTCTTAAAACTATTCAAAACTGGGAATCTTTTTTTACTGAATCTCAAAATGAATTATTAAGACATATTGATTTAATATTTATTCCACTTGAATTCTCTTTTAGTGTTATAAATAATAATGTTGTACATAAAAAAAAAATATTCAGAATTGTTCCTAAAGAAATACAAAATTCTGAAAATGATAATCCTATAACTATTAAAAATACAAATTTACTTACTAATAATATTAAATATAAAATAAATTCCGCTTGTATTGAAATTATTTTTGATCAAAGAAAGCTTAACGTTGTTGGTATTTTTAAAAATGATCCCTTAAATTTACAAAAAAAAAATGGTATCTTTAAAGAAAAATATGATAAACTACTCCAAGATACAAGTAAACTAGATATACCACAAGTATTCTCTAAAGGATATATTGATCAACTAACTTTAAAAGATTTTATTGTTCTATCACATAAAAAAATAACTTTTAAATTACTTAATGCATGGCAAGATCATAATCGTTATGGAGAAAAAAATGTATCTATCCTTGTTAAAGAATTTCTTTTATGTAAATTATCAGAACAAATTAATATTTTGACAACTTTATTACTATCCGAAAATCCTAAAATTAATCATTTAGCATATCTTTTATATGATATGATTTCTACCTCATCCGATACAATTAAACCACAATTTATGGCTGAAGATATTTACAAAAATTTACATTGGAGTATTCAAAAAAGATTCAAATTAGCTTATAAAAAAGTATCTGAATTAAGACATAATTTAAGAAAAATTAATAATATACAAATACCTTACGAAGACAAAATATTACATCTAAATGCTCCTGAAACAGTTATATCTAAAGCAATGGAAAAACTTAAGGAAATATCATCTAATAAAGATTCTCATAAAGCAACCGCATATCTTGATGGATTACTAAAAATCCCTTTCTCTGTTTATAAACAAGAACAAATTATTGAATTCCTTACCAAATTTTATGAAGATATTAAAAATACTATTAATCTCATTAAATCTAAATTGTCTAAATTGCAAAATAACTCAAATCTTAATTCAAAAATATATGATACCATGAATAATACTCTTGAATACTTTGAAAATAATAATATTACTAATGAAAGTAAAATTAATGAATTTATTATTATGCTTAAAAACTCATTAAAAAAAATTAATCTATTTATATCAGAATTTAATAATACACAGTTTATCAATAATAAATCTACTGATGATGGTGATTCTAATAAAGTACTCATTCACAAAAACTTCCTAAAAGTATCCTCTATTTACGATGAAATTGAAGAACTTATTAATGATACATTTAATCAATGGAAAAAATATCAATCAAATAAAAAAATTTATATTAATCAAGTTAGATCTATTCTTGATAATACTATGTATGGACAAAACGATGCAAAAAAAGAAATTGAAAGAATTATCGCACAATGGATTAATGGTAAACAAGATGGTACTGTACTAGGATTATGTGGACCTCCTGGAACTGGTAAAACTACACTATGTAAAAAAGGAATCGCACAATGTCTTAAAGATGAATCAGGAAAATCAAGACCTTTCGCTTTTATCGCTTTAGGTGGATCTACTAATAGTAGTACTTTAGTTGGACACTCTTACACATACCACGGTTCTGTTTGGGGTCGTATTATAGATATTCTTATGGAAACTAAATGTATGAATCCTATTATCTATTTTGATGAACTTGATAAAGTTTCTAAATCTGAACATGGTAGAGAAATTATTGGTATTCTTACACATCTTACCGATTCATCTCAAAATAAAGAATTTGCTGATAAATATTTTGCTGGTATTAAATTTGATTTATCTAAAATATTAATTGTATTCTCTTATAATGATGCATCTCTTATTGATAGAATTTTAAGAGATAGAATTACTGAAATTAAAATATCACCATATTCTAAATCTGAAAAAATTAAAATCGCTGATAATTTCATTATACCACAATTATTAGAAATAACTGGTTATTCTAAAGATGATATTATTATTGGTCATGAAGAAATAAAATATATCATTGATACTTATACAATTGAAGCTGGTGTTCGTAAATTAAAAGAAAAAATATTTGAACTTATCCGTGAAGTTAATCTGAAAAGAATATTCGATGATGAAATTAAATTACCTTATTCCATCACTGTTGATTTCATAAAGAAACATTTTAATGATAAACCTAAAGTACATTTCAAAAAAATAGCTCTTAAACCTTACGTTGGTCTTGTTAATGGACTTTATGCTACTGCTGCTGGTACTGGTGGTATTACACTTATAGAAGTTATGAAAACACCACCTAATGATACTAAACTCGCACTCGAATTAACAGGACAGCAGGGTGATGTTATGAAAGAATCTATGAAATGCGCTAGAACAGTCGCTTGGAATATTATACCTAACTCTATTAAAATATCTATTAAAAAAGAATGGGAAGAAATCGGCTCATATGGACTACATATACATTGTCCTGAAGCATCTACCCCTAAAGATGGACCATCTGCAGGAATTACTATCACTATAGGTATCATTTCCAGACTTACTAATACTCCGGTAAAAAATACTGTTGCTATGACCGGAGAAATTGACCTTAATGGTAAAGTACACAAAATCGGAGGTCTTGAATATAAAATTGATGGGGCTAAAAAAGCAGGTGTTAAATTAGTCCTAATTCCTCATGAAAATATAGATGACTATAATATTATGCTTGATAAGCTATCTCCAGAGGACAGAAATACGCTTTTACATGATTTTGAAGTTAAATCAGTATCTACTATATATGATGTTATACAACTATCTCTTACTGATAATGATATACAATTTGTTAGTAATTAAAAAAATTGAAATTATTTTGCTATGGATTTCTTATAATAATTTGTGTTATTTAGTAATAGATAACACATTGCTAAACGCATTTTTTACAAATATATATGGTATTTTTCCATAATTTATTTTTTTTAAATCAAACCAAACAAACAGACAAACAAAAAATTTCCAATGAGTTTACAAGAAAGGCTTACTGACGTTGAAAGACAAATTAGTGAAATAAAGAAAACGTATCCTTTTTTTCACAATCAAATTACTCAAGATACTCTTGGCCCAGAGGCTAGTGGTGCCTTTGACAAATTTATGGATCTTAAACGTATAAAGATTGACCTTGTACTTGCTATCCAAAGAAGAGAGAGAGAGAGACTACCGATCCAAAGGAATATTCGTCAAGTACGTTTTGAAGGATTATTCCTTGATTCTGACGATGAATCAGAGAATTTACCACCGATTCATTTACCACCGATTCGTGGTCAAAGTTCACTCCCTCACGAAATGAGTGAACTTAACCTGTCACCCATTTCAACCAGAAGTGACTCACAATCTCCACCTCCTGACTTCTTCGATA
>Ga0163109_10000281_pt1 | contig 41568 bp, 40 predicted proteins | sample CRUFie1St13metaG_FD_108704 | JGI IMG/M metagenome (GOLD analysis project Ga0163109, IMG submission 108704) | Marine microbial communities from the Costa Rica Dome - CRUD Field 142mm St13 metaG | ecosystem: Environmental > Aquatic > Marine > Oceanic > Photic zone | place: Costa Rica: the Eastern...
GGCTGCGCAGTGTGATGGGGGGAACAATAACGTGCGTAATACCACGAAGAATCGAAAAATGTATCGCAGGTGTCTGTTTCTCTTTGCGCTGGCTGACCGCATTCAGGACAGAGAACATGCTTCCAATTTGGGTGTTTTTCTAAGGGGTTGCCCGGCCCATCGAAGACAACATCTTTGGGTAAAATCACAGGTAAATCTTTGTCCGGTACAGCTACAACACCGCATGAGGAGCAATGAACTACTGGAATAGGACAGCCCCAATATCTCTGCCTAGACACTCCCCAATCACGCAATCGATAGCTGATCTCAGCTTGCCCATCACCTGAGGCCATTAGTTCCTTTAAAACGCGATTGTGTGCCTGTTTTATATTTAGTCCGTCAAGGAAATCTGAGTTTATAAGGGTCCCGGGCCCTGTATACGCCGTATCGCTAATAAGAAAATCATCTTTGGACCTGTCAACAGGGAGAATTACAGGAATGATCTCGAGGTCATACTTCAGAGCGAAATCCAAATCGCGTTGGTCGTGTGCTGGGCAACCAAAAATTGCCCCGGTTCCGTAATCCATTAGAACAAAGTTGGCGATGAAATCAGGCAAGTTTTTACTTTTTATGAATGGATGCCGTGCGGTAAGGCCAGTTTCAATACCTATCTTTTCTGCATTTTCGATAGCAGCTTCGCTAGTCCCTACTCGATTACAATCTTCAATGAACGCTGCAATCCGTTTGTCTGTTTTAGAGAGGTATTGTGCTAAAGGGTGAGTTGCTGCTATCGCGCAAAATGAAGCACCGAATAAAGTATCCGGTCTTGTGGTAAATATTTCAAGCGAATCGCCGTTATTCAAACCAAAGTTGACCCGGGCACCCTCAGATCGGCCAATCCAGTTTTCTTGCATAACACGTACTTTGTCAGGCCATCTTTCTAGGTCAGCAAGCCCCTCTAACAGGGATTTTGCAAATGCTGTCGTTTTAAAAAACCACTGATTGAGCAATTTTTTCTCGACAGGAACCCCGGTTCTCCACCCTTTACCGTCGATCACCTGTTCGTTAGCTAAAACAGAATTTTCCTCTGGGTCCCAATTAACCCAGCTCTCCTTTCTGTAAGCAAGGCCAGCTTTCATCAAGGCCAGAAATAGCCGTTGCCCTTGCTTGTAGTACTCAGGGTCGCAAGTAGTGACTTCCCGGGACCAATCAATAGAAAGTCCCATTTGTTTAAGTTGCTGTCGCATAGCGGCTATATTTTCACGCGTCCAATCTGCCGGGTGAACGTTATTTTCAAAAGCGGCGTTTTCTGCTGGCAAACCAAATGCATCCCAGCCCATAGGATGCAATACATTAAAACCGCGGGATCTTTTGTAACGCGCTACTACGTCACCGAGAGTATAATTGCGAACATGGCCCATGTGTATGCGGCCAGATGGATATGGGAACATTTCCATCACATAATATTTTTCACGTGTATGGTCTTCTGTCACATCAAAGCATTTGTTTTCAGTCCAAATGCGTTGCCACTTTTCTTCTGTGACTTTGAAGTTATAGCGGCTCATTGCTTTCACCTATTCGGAGTCTTTTGAAGTTCATTTCGGTCTTGGGACAGTATTAGCTTGCAGTATCAGGAGTCTTGAATTCGATTACTGACCTAGCTTTATTCGCATTTGACGAGCACGTTTTAGAATCGCGTTCTCAAGATCTGTGCCAGTTTTTTGATTAACTTTTGCTTCTATCCAACGTTCCCCCAATGTTCGCCTCTGTCGAAAGACGGTTACTCGTAACCCATCGGCACGCAGCGCCTTATCAAGAATATATATATTAACTTTAAAACGCTCACCAGGAGACTCAGGCGGAGTATACCAGTCAGTAATAATAACACCACCGAACGGATCGGCAGTATTGAGTGGCAGGAAAGAAATAGTATCAAGTGATGCGCGCCACAAATAACCATTAACTGAAATTGACGAGCCTTCGGATCTAGCCCCCTCACCGGTTCCAAATACGGCTTCAATCACGCCACCGTTTTTATTGCTATCACTCCCAGTTGCTTGTAGAGGTTCAGATTCCTTAGTGCTAGTACCACCATTATCGCTAGAGCAAGAGCTCAGAAGCAGAGCAATGAAAAATAAAGTTACTATGCTATATCTTTTCATGTTCTCTATATGCAGGAAAATAGGTTCTGAAATCTATAAAATTTTGAACTTATGTGGAAATCTTTTAGGTTCTAGGGCACATCGTTGCGTTTTTCTTGGGAGATTGTAATGGGTCAAGATGAAAAAGTTTGCGTTAATTATAAGAACGTAAAGAAGAAAATAGGAGAAGCTGCAACTAAAGCCAAACGCAAGCTAGGTTCTATAGAGTTAATAGCCGTCGGAAAGACCTTCGGTGCCGATAGGATGAAGCCCCTGCTGCAAGACGGTCATAGGCTTTTCGGCGAAAACCGGGTGCAAGAAGCAGAATCAAAATGGCCGGCTATCAGAAAATCGTTCAGTGGGGTGGAGTTGCATTTAATTGGGGGGCTTCAGACTAATAAAGTGAAGGCTGCAGTTCAGCTTTTTGACGTTATCGAAACACTGGACCGACCGCGGCTTGCAAGGGTGTTAGCGAAAGAGATTGCCTTGTCTGGTAAGAAGCTGACTTTTTTTATCCAAGTGAACACCGGAAACGAGCCACAAAAGTCAGGTATCTCTCCGCATGAAGCTGATGCATTTATTCATTTTTGTCGCGATGAACTGGAATTATCGGTTGCAGGCTTAATGTGTATACCACCTACAAATGAGGAACCTTCTATGCATTTTGCGTTGCTTAAGAAAATAGCCGAACGAAACGGCATAGAGAATCTCAGTATGGGAATGAGTTCCGACTATGAAGTTGCAATACAATTTGGAGCGACGCACGTTCGCGTTGGTTCAGCAATATTTGGCGAACGTTGCTGAAGCGGGGGAGGGGGTTTTTAAGTGGACACGATTAGGCTATCGTTTGGTCCAATTAGCTCCAAAACATTCAATAAGTCATTTCGTAACAATGCGATACAGCCTTCGGTAGCACTGTAGTCCGGTTTGGCACAGTGTAAAAAAATTGCGCTGCCACGGTTGGGAATTACCGGTCTATCGTTATGGCCCAAAACAACTACAATATCGTAAAGGCCGTCCTCTCGCCAAAGCTTCTCACAACTTGCCTCGTACGGAAGTCTTACAAGTTTATTATAATTCGCGTCAGAGGGTTCATCGCACCAGCCATCCTCCGGGAGTATGAGTGACTTGGCCAGTTTCGTTTTCGGAGGGCCGTGGCGATCTGAGCGAAAAAGTAGAGAGCGAAATACGAATTTGCCAGTTGGCGTTGCACCGTCACCCTCTTTTTTATTTGTTGTAACCCCTGCCCGGCCAAGCGCACACCGATATTGTTTTCCATCTGCAATGAGATGACCGGAGGATTTTACGAAAACATTCATACCAGAAAAATAGAAATATATTATAAATTATTTGTTTTAGATAATTAGGCACTTCTTTCAGGAGCGCTCCTTTTGCCGATTGCGTACCATATTTTCATATTTGTCTAGGGCATCTAACATGATATTCGGTAATTTGGTCGCGGTATTTTTGAAATTGTTAGAAGTCAAAAGTGCTGAAGTTTCGTGAACTTTACGCTTATGCTCGTTTACAAAAACTTCTCTATCTATGAACGATGTTTGTAACCTTTTGTGACTATTTTGAAGATTGATAGAAGCCTTGGATGTCTGTTTGCTCTGTGGTCGATACTCTTGAAGAAGTTTATCGGATATAGATGTTGTTGTTTGCAGAGATTTTTCGGTTTCTCGGGTCATTACGGTGCGCAATTGATCGCTCAGACTATTTTTGTTTCTTTTGTAACCAGTTAAAGTAGAATTTTCAGAATGAGGTGAGTGGTGCGTAGGGATTTCCTGACTTGGTACTGCTGATTGCGCTGTTAACAAAGCATCGGCTGTTTTGGAGTTCGGAGATTTTAAGCCAGGGATAACAGCAGACTTTCCATTGGGTGATATCATTATACCTCCGAACGCGCGCCCACGCTGACTTTGCACAGGAACTATCGGAGCACCAACGGAACTTTGTACGCGACTTTGTACTTCCGCGTTGGATGATATGCTTTCTGGGCGTGAGACCTCTTGGCCCGGGATGCCCGAGAGTTTTTCTTTCGTGTCTAAACCTACTGCAGAAGCGAGCTGCGTTGCGCTATTGGGTTCTCCACCAATGCCAACAAACGCAAGCGCGTGTTCTCCAATATCCTTGCCTGTATCACTTTCTAAAACCGCATTAAAAAGTGCACTCGCGAATCCTATTCCGCCTCCAAACAATGCCCCACCTGCCAAACGAGAGCCGGGTTCTATTTGGTCATCAGTCAAAGCACGATAAATAGTTGAGATAACTGGTATGTGTTGCAACGGGTTAATTATATCTAATAGATCACTAAAAGTGAGCCCGTCTTCGCCAAATAGATCTTTTGACTGATCTTCATTCCATATTTTTTCTGCTTCAGCTCGGGTGACGGTCTCGCCAGCGTATTGATCGTCGATATCGGCGAATGGATGGTCAACCTCTTCGTGCTCCATTTTTGTAAAAGAGGTGTTTTCAGCTCTCTCATTGGGGTTGGACGAATTACCTGGAACAGGCGTGCGCTCGTTCACAGAGTATTTCGGTAATGAATGAGTGTTCCCTACCGCGCTCAAATGTGTGTTCATTTGTTCATCCTCTTTTCAATTGTTTATGCAAAAGAGGTGCCATTTATTCTGAAAAAATTCCGTGGACTTCGGGGGCATATGATGTCCACATAGGGTAAAGTGAATCAATCTACCGTTTATAAAACCCGTAAACTTCTCAGCCTGTGAAAAATAAGCCGACTATTTTTACCGGAATAGGTTTGTGAAAATTGAGTGGTTTATATATCGTCAAGATACACTGCCGAGCTGAGGCATTATAAAATGACAATTACAAAAGTTCTGATTATTGGGGCAAATTCTGCGCTACGAACATCTCTGGAAGAACAATTAGAACTCTATAATGAGTTTGTAGCAATTGGGATTAATAGCATTAAAGATTCTATTCGAATTATAAAAGAGCACGGAATAGATATAATTGTTTGTGATGATCAGCTACCAGAGATGACACCTTGTGAAATCTTTGAATGTTTGAGTCAGAATAGCTTTAATCTACCTATCATTATGTTGTTTGATTCTCCGACGGATCCTGCGCTACTGGAAAAATTTAGTGGCAGTGAGAATAGCTACATAACTAAGCCTTTCAAGCTTAGGCTTCTTATAAAAAAATTGCGAGCAGGATTTAGGCATGAATATTTAAATTCTAGTTTGGAAATAGGACCATATAGATTTATGCTTGGGTCAAATATTTTGACACATAAGATTAACCAAAAGACGGTGCGTCTTACAGAGAAGGAAGCTGCAATTCTTAAGCATCTCCATAGATTTAACGGAAAAGTAGTAGCTAGGGAAACTCTGCTGGGGGAGGTTTGGGACTATAGCGCCGATGTCACAACGCATACTATCGAGACACACGTATACCGTCTTCGACAAAAAATTGAAGAAAATCCGTCTTGTGCGAAAATACTGGTGACAGAACCTGGTGGTTATCGATTAACATTTTAAAGAAATTTTTTCGAATAAATCTTGTTCCGTCACTTACAGATATAATGAAATTGGGGTAGAGTTTTGAACATCGCCAACCCTAGAACGTTTTCTTGTGTGGGACATGTCTGACTTCTCCGATTTCCACCTGCGGTTTTGGGGAGTACGCGGTAGCATCGCTTGTTCCCGTGATCAGGCCTCTCGATATGGTAGTAATACTTCTTGCATTGAGGTTCGATGTGGGGGTCATCTAATAATATTCGACGCAGGAACAGGAATAGTTAATCTCGGAAGTGTTTTATCGTGCAATGGCCCCTTAGAAACCTATATTTATTTGAGCCATACACACCTTGATCACATATGTGGTTTACCTTTTTTCAAACCATTTTATGAGTGCAAAAATAAGATTCAACTGTCTGCTGGAAATTTGAAACCTGATTATTCTTTGAAAGAGGTATTAAACCAGATGATGGCACCGCCGCTCTTTCCTGTTTCAACTGATATTTTTCAAGCTGATGTGAGCTATCGAGACTTTGTATCGGGCGATCCTCATGAGCCATGGCCCGGCATACGAATTTCAACTGTCCCTTTAAATCACCCCAATGGAGCAACAGGTTATCGCCTCGATTACAAAAATAACGCAATCTGTTATGTAACCGATACTGAACACCAAAAGGGGACAATTGATGCCAACCTTATTCAGTTCATAGAGGGTGCGGACTTATTTATTTACGACTCGACATACACTGACGAAGAATATACTCGCTTTAAGGGTTTTGGTCATTCCACGTGGCAGGAAGGGGTAAGATTGGCTGAGGTGGCGAAAGTCAAAAAGCTCGTGATATTTCATCATGACCCCGAACATGATGATAAGTTTATGGATCGAATCGCACGTGAGGCCGAAAATGCGCGGCCAGGAACAGTTGTCGCTCGTGAGGGCATGACGCTGATAGCCAAGTCTACCTAATAAATGCCGTTTTTTGTAGGATGCTAGGTTCAAAGCGATTACGGCGATGGTGGCTCGGTTTAAACACTCTGTTTGGTAGCCAATTCCGCGGTTATTACATACCCTCTATAGCTTCTGGGTACGATAGTCGTAGTTCGGGAAATCTCACTTGTAAGTATTGGCGAACAAAGATAAGTGAGGCGTCATCTACTCAGGTTCATTGGCTCAGGGTTGCGGATCGTTATGGCTGTGACTTCAGAAAGATTGATGGAACTGGGACAGAGAAAGCAAGTTGGACGCAGGACTGGTTTCCGCGCCTTGATGCAGCAGCCAACAAATTCAATAGGGTCCTTAGCTAATTTCAGGTAGAGCGGTAAGCATGATAATTTTAGCGTTAGTAAGACACGGTTTAACGAGTTGGAACGAAAACAAATTAGTCCAAGGTCGCAGCGATATTCCCTTGAGCGAAAAAGGCAGGGCGCAAGTAGGTAATTGGCATGTGCCAAATAAAATTAAAGATTTTTTAAAAGTATCAAGCCCTCTTATCAGGGCAGAAGAAACGGCAAACATTCTTTTTGGAAAAAATATTACTACAGACGATCGTTTGGTCGAGATGGACTGGTCAGAGTGGGAAGGCAAATCATTGAACGAGCTTCGCGCTGAACTTGGAAACCTGATGGAAGCTTGGGAAGCGGAAGGATTAGATTTCAAAGCGCCTGGTGGAGAGAGCCCCCGGGAAGTGCAAAAACGGTTGAGATCATTCATGCGTGAACGAGCCAAAACGAATAAAAATACGGTCGCAGTTTGTCACAAAGGAGTAATCCGCGCTGTTTACGCTCTTTCTGTAAAATGGGACATGACAAATAAGCCTCCTCAGAAGTTGAAAGACGACTGTGTCCATCTATTTGAGCTTGCAAAGGACGGTACACCAAGCGTCCATCAGTTAAATCTGCCCATGATTCGAGACCTCTAACATTAAACTTATGGTAGCTTGTTAACTTCAATGAGAAAACAAAAGGTTTTTTCTACGTTCAAAATCTTCTCGGCATTGGTCGTTCAATGCGAGCTGCGTTCAAGTTCATAGATATTTATCAATCAGCAAAGGAATCCTATCGGATATATTTGGCAAACAATTCTTTTCTGTTCTTGCGCCCCCGTGGAACAGGATCGCAATGATACATAGCCGCTGCTTAGTTGATTTGGGTTTTCGTGCGATTTTTGGATTCGGCAAGCAAGAGTTAGGTTGCCTTCAAAATATTAACACCCACATTGGTCCTATTTAATGGAAAAAAACCGTGCGTTTACAAGCGCTGGGATTATCTTAGAGAATGCTGTAAGGATACTAAAAATAAAAAGAGTGAATGCTGAATATTCTTTACCAACAGGTTTACTTACCCATCATAAACAAATGGATGAAGATAGTTGGAAGTTTATCGATCAATTTATTAGGACTCTGCAATCCCATCCGCATGTTGCCCTAAAAAGTATCCGTGAAATAATGAGATTGAGTCCCCGGAATGATTGAAATGCATCAGCCAAAATCAATCACTGCCTCCAACAAATACAGGTATTCGAGGCGCAGCCTAATAGCCGATTTCATACGTGCTTTGATTGGGAAGTTGTTCTTCGGTTTTCCAATAGTTTTTGCAGATTTGGGAGCAGTAATGTTGGGAGTTTTTGGGGCTTTTTCCCTACTCTTTCTCGCGTATGGCATACATGTGATTAAAGAAATGTGGACTACTATTGAGTTCGATGAAAAAGGAGTAACCAGACGGGGTATATTTCAAAAACGACTAAGATGGGACCGATTGAAATCTGTAAAGTTATTATATTTTACAACCTCCAAAAATCGTCCTCGAGCAGGCACTGTATTAGACAAAGGGAGTTGGATGGAGCTAACCATTGAAGCTGATAGTCAGAAACTGAAATTTGACTCGGCGCTAAAGGGTTTTAAACAGATTGCTTATGAAATTGAGATGAAAGCTAATATGTTACACGTGGAAATAGATCCTTCAACCTCAGCAAATTTTCAAGCTCTTCGGGGAGATTTTACCGCGATAAATCAGGATGGCCCGCGCTCAAAAACACCTTATGCAGACAAATACCAAGATCTAAGCCTCTAATGAAGGAATTGCAGTCCATTAAGGCAGGAAGGCCGGTCGGTTAACTTATAATCACGGCTGAAGAATGAATTTTGAAAAAATTAGATTTCCGTAGCGACAGCTCAATGTTAAGGAAAGTAAGACATACAAGAGAAGCAGTCAGGTTTGAGTGGAGCAACATCTGAATGGATAAAAAAATAGCAGTCGGAAAATTCTTACTATCAGACTTCCCATATCGTTCATCAAAACCGGCAATTTAACCCTAAAAAGCGGTACTTGTTGAACCTTAATTCGAACACAAACACAGATAAAATGGAAAACATTAAACAACAAATTCACTCAGTATTCGCTACTCCTTTACTCATTCGAAAAGTGGCTGCGCTTCAAGCGATAAATCCCCGATTGAAAGAGATAGTGTTGGCACACGAAACAGTGCGGCCGCGTAATGTTGGGAGCAACATTGGAGGCTGGCAATCAGACCATGATTTGATGGAATGGCCAGAAGAAGAAATGCAAATATTTCAGCAACATTTGGCCCAAGCATTTCAGGAAATGACGAGCACAACGGTCAATGGTTTTCCGTCCGATATGGAAATCATCGTTACGGGATGGGCAAATATTGCGCGTAACGGGTCTTATACGAGGGCACACAGCCACGATGGCAGTTTATGGTCTGCCATCTATTATATTTCTGCTCAACCCCCCCCTTCTGATAGGCCGTTAAGTGGAGCACTGTCATTTATTGACCCTAGGTCTGGAATGCGAATAGCACCGAATATGCAGCCACCGTTTAGCTATCACATGGATATTCAACCAGAGGATGGGATGCTTATTGTGTTTCCCGGATATTTGCTTCACGAGGTCCACCCCTTTGTTGGTGATGGTGTCCGAATTTCACTTTCTGCAAACGCATTATTAATGCCAGATATGGATTTAAATGGCGATTAGTTGGTTCGTGAAAAATTTTTTCCGTGTAGTGTATGGCTGGGCAGTCCGCTCGGTAGGGTCATAGGGTTAGGTAATAGTTAGCTGTAGATCCGAGAGGCCGTCAACATGACCCACTAGATGATCTCCTTTGACGACGGCTGACACGCCTGCCGGTGTTCCGGTCATGATCAAATCGCCTGGCTTAAGGGTGATCATTGTCGATAAAAATGAAATCATTTCAGGAGTTGACCAGATCATCTGATCTATGTCTCCTTCCTGGCGTATCTCGCCATTAACGGTGAATTGAAGTTTGCCCTTTTCGATATGCCCTACCTCAGAAACTGGATGTAGGATACTGCATGGTGCGGCATAATCCGGTCCCTTCGAAAGTGCCCACGGGCGCGCGAGGTCTTTCGCCTCTTGTTGCATATCTCTGCGAGTAACGTCGAACCCAACTCCATAACCAAATACGCAATTAAGCGCCTGATTGCCGGAAATGTTTGTACCGCCTGAGGATAAAGCAACTATCATCTCGCATTCAGGGTGAACGTCACTAGTTGCAACCGGGTATGGGTAGTTATCTCCAGTGAAAACTGCATCAGCAAATTTCGTGAAAAAGAACGGGGGCTCTCTATTGGGATCATGACCCATTTCGCGAGCATGATCAGCATAATTACGCCCCACACAAAAGATTCGGTTGACTGGGAATAGTTCTGAGCTGCCCGAAATGCCCAGACATGATGGTTCAGGTAAGGGTATTGAATAATTCATACTTGTCCTCATAAAAATTTGTTCACATTAGGCGGCGCTTATATATTGGTGCTGCATTCGCGGATCTTTAGGTGATCTTTCGCTGCTCTATCAAATGCTTTGAAAAGATTAATTGCTATTTCACAGTTTTCATCAAGAGGATACTCTGGGTGCCATTGAACCCCCAATACAAAACTCTTGCCACTCCTTAGACTGACAGCTTCGATAACGCCATCATCACTAGTAGCTTCTACCATAAGTTCGTCCGATAGCCTATCTATCGCTTGACCATGCAATGAGTTGACCATCTCCCTCTTTGAACCGTTAAGTAATTTACTTAAGAGACCATTCGGTTGTATAGCAATCGGATGACGAACCGAAAAACGCTCTTTGTTATCGGATGCGCGGTTCATTCTATGCTCATTTTTACCGGCAAGCTCATGGATGTTTTGATGGAGGCTTCCACCAAGCGCTACGTTTAGTTCTTGTATTCCTCGACATACAGCGAATATTGGAAGTTGGGAATCGACGGCGCTTCGTATTAATGGAATTGATGTACCATCGCGAAAAGAATCATGTGCAGTGCCGGTCCGGCTTGGTGTCCCATCATAGCGGTTCGGCTCTACATTTGATCCACTCCCAGTAAGCAATAAACCGTCTAATCGCTCTATTATTTGCGGCGCAAAGTCTATATCTCCAAATGCTGGTATTAGCAGCGGTATACAGCCAGTTACGCGTTTGAGAGCGTCGATATATTTTTCCGAAACTCGGTGAGCCGGTTTGCCGCTTATTTCGGTTCGACAGGCGGAAATCCCGATAATGGGTTGTTGAGTCATGAGCGTAGTCTTTTCAAGATTCTAAATGAGTCCAGTTCTTCAACATTATTGATCTTGATCTTCCTGTTCTGGTTCGACAAATTCAAATAAACTAGGATTCAATTTGAGCCCTAGATGTGTATCTTCTAGAGATACAATGGTTTGATTATCTTGTTCATCGCGCACAAACCACTGTTTCAAGGCAAGAGGTTGTTCGTTAAACGTGAGGGTTAGTGAACCCATATCCTGGTGTTCTTTATTAAGAATCTGCAGATGGATAAGGCCATTAGAACGGCTGAATCCGATAAGCTTAACATCACTGTTAAAGGCTACCTTTTTGCTAAGAAGAAACCTGGCGGGCGTGCGATCTAGAGGAAGGAAATTACTTTCTTTTAGCTCCTTGTCAAAGTGAATGAACCATTTACCATTTGAAATCAGCGTGTGAGGAACAGGCGGATCGTAATCAAATCGAAAATTCCCTGGGCGTTGAATTGAGACTGTTCCACGCCATACTTTTCCATCTGGATTAGTTTGAGAAAACCGCGCCTGTAGGGTTGTTATTCGGTTCAAAAACGACAGTATCCGGCTCACGTGAGCTTTCTGACCTACAGTTAGCGACTGGGCGCTTGGCTCAGCGAAAGAGTCCTTTATTGTGAGGGCAAGTAAGCTTGCCAGTGTAAATACTAAACAAAATAATTTAATGAGAACTCGCGAGTATCTCTCTTTTCCCAACTTTATTGGCGACACTGACAACACCTTGTTTCTCCATTTGCTCCATAATACGTGCGGCACGATTGTAGCCAATTTGAAGATGGCGTTGAATGAAGCTAGTAGACGCTTTTTGCTCCTGGCACACCAGGGCGACGGCCCTGTCATACAGGGCGTCTGTCTCTTCTTTAATGCTTCCAAACCCACCAGTTTCATCATCTTTCTCTTCGGTCACTGTTTCATTGTACTGTGGCAAACCTTGCGAACGTAGGTGCTCAGCAACAGCTTCAACTTCTTCATCTGAAACGAAAGGCCCATGTACACGATTTAATTGCCCACCGGGAGCGGTATACAGCATGTCACCGTGACCTAACAACTGTTCGGCACCTTGTTCTCCCAATATAGTCCGACTATCAACCTTAGATGTGACTTGAAAGCTTATGCGAGTAGGAAAATTCGCTTTTATTGTGCCGGTGATTACATCAACCGATGGACGCTGTGTAGCCATAATAAGATGGATCCCGGCGGCTCGCGCCATTTGTGCCAATCTTTGAATAGAAGCCTCTATATCTTTGCCAGCAACAAGCATTAAATCAGCTATTTCATCGACTACAACGACTATAAATGGAAGAGAATTGAGATCTAATTCTTGTTCCTCAAAAATGGCTTTGCCGGTCTCTGTGTCAAAACCGGTTTGTATATTTCGGGTCAGTACTTCTCCTTTTTTTACAGCTTCCCCAACGCGTTTGTTATAGCCCTCGATATTCCTAACGCCCAGTTTTGACATCGCCTGATATCTATCTTCCATCTCTCGGACGGTCCACTTCAGGGCCACGACAGCCTTTTTTGCATCTGTTACTACGGGTGCAAGAAGGTGCGGAATATCATGATAAATTGACAGCTCTAACATCTTTGGATCAATCATAATAAACCGGCAATCCTCAGGTTGCAGCCTAAATAAAAGCGACAAAATCATGGCATTCAAACCTACCGACTTACCTGATCCTGTGGTTCCTGCAATTAAAAGGTGCGGCATTTTAGATAGATCTTCAATGACAGGCATGCCTCCTATATCTTTGCCTAATACCAATGGAAGTTTACCGTTGTTTTTCTTAAAAGTGTCTACAGAAAGCTGCTCACCTAAGAATACTGTCTCGCGATCACTGTTGGGTAGTTCAATGCCAATAACATTGCGGCCAGGCACTGTTGCTATGCGAACGGATATAGAACTCATGGAACGCGCAATGTCGTCCGACAAGCCGATAACACGACTAGTTTTTGTTCCTGGCGCAGGTGCAAGTTCATAAAGTGTTACCACCGGACCAGGTCGAACTTTTACAATTTCTCCGCGCACCCCAAAATCTTGAAGTACGCTCTCGAGTAGATGCGCATTCTGCTTCAACTCTTGCTTAGTGTCAGCGTTATTTTTTTCTAATGACGAGTTCACTGCTTGCAAAAGACTAAGGGACGGAAGTAAAAAACTACCGTCTTTAGGTTTAAGGTCTAAGCTCGATTGACGAAGAGAAGCGTTTGATTTCCTCCGGTTTCGATATTCTCTCCCCCTTTCTATAACTTTGGTTGATTTTTTAACAGTATTTGAAAGGGGTTTGCTTGCCCGTTTTCTCTCCTCAGCGTTATGCTTCGTTAGTCGCGTCATGTATGGTTGGATTATACCTCTGATTTGATTAATACGCTTCCAAAAGGTCTTAATCCCTGTCGCCCACTCAGACTTAGTGAAAGCTAGGAGGTAAAGAAATAATACGCAGACAAGTAAAGCCGACGGAAGCCAAATAAATATTTTGTTTAGATCATTACCCGATGCCCAAGGTACGATGATATTCACTGCCAGTATGTGACCAGCTATGCCACCATGACTGATAACTTCTGAGTTCAAATCCGCACTAGTAATGAGGGCTATAGTTACAGCAGAATGTGTAAGAAATAATGGGAAAACGCATACACGAAGCCAAAATCTTGAAATTCGCTTTGATATGGTCTTTTGAACGCCCCAAGACGCAAGTATGGGAATTGTCAAGTATGCTGCGTAGCCGAATGTCTGGAGAAAAAGATCGCTTATTATAGCGCCGCTGCTGCCCATAAAATTCCGAGCTTTAATACCCGTCGCTGTATTGAGCGAAGGATCGCCACTTTGGTGGCTCAGCAACGCTATGGTAATAAATAATGAAAGTGTAATAAGTCCTACACCAGCTCCCACTCGTCGAGTGCGTGTAATTTGTTCTCTGAGCTGAGTTGGAAGGAACTGTGTTTTTTTCGTGGCAGCAGCCATTAGATTTTAACCCTGTAACACCACGGAAATTCTCTCAAGTGCTTCCACCGCTGTTACCTTGTCATGGACTAGGCATACGCGTAGATAGCGTGAAACTGGGTTTACTCCGGTGAAGGGATCATTCTGTGCCATATAGCCTCCCGGCATGCACTTGACCCCAGCTTCACTCCAAAGTTTCAGAGCTGCTTCTTCGCCGTCACCCACATCAAGCCAGAGGTAAAATCCTCCCGGGGGGTTTGAAAACCCATTAATGTGACCAAGAATTTCCTCGGCTTTTGTGAAAAGGCTTTCATAATGAGCACGATTAATCTCTACATGCGCCTCGTCTCTCCACAGAGTTTCTCCTGCGGCCAATATAGGAAGAGGAACTGCAACAGAGGCATAACTTCTAATTGTTCTATACAATTCAATTAACTTAGGGTCGCCAGCGACGAATCCACAGCGAAGACCGGGTGCAGACGAACGTTTTGAGAGTGAATGCAATACAAGGACATTATCCATACTCCCACCAAGTTGAGCGCAAGCTTGTAAACCCCCAATTGGGGGTGCTCCCCTATAAATTTCTGAATAGCATTCATCAACTACCAATACGAAATCATGTTGACGGGCTAGCCCGATTAAATCGGTTAGGTAAGTCATTGATGCGCTGGCACCTTGGGGATTGGATGGGTTGCACAGATAGACCAAAGCAGTTCGTTCGAGTATCTCTGGAGCGACGCCCGCATAATCCGGCATGAAATTATTTTCTGCCGGCGCAGAAATCGGATAGGGTTTACCTCCAGAAAATACCGCTGCACCATAGTAGACTTGATAGACCGGATTGGGGACAAGAACGGCATATGGTTCAGTGCTGCCGCTGGGTGGGTCGCGCGGTACTGCAAGCAAACCCATGTGGAAAAGTGCTTCCTTTGTGCCAGCGCATGGAAGAATATTAGTTGCTTCATCGATCATTTCTTCGGGCAACGTGTAGCGCCGCGTAAGCCAAGAAGCGCAGGCTGTACGATAACTCTTTGTACCGGGGTGGGGTGGGTAATTGGCCCACTTACTTGAATTTTCCCCGATAATTTCTGCTACGAAATCGGGAGGTGGTATTTTTGGTTCGCCAATTTGCAATGCAAGCTCTGAAAAACCATCGGGTTTAGGCACCTTTTCCAGCAGGTTATTGAGACGCCAAAATGGGTATGTCGCAAGTTGATCAAACGCGGTATTATGCATTGCGTCACTAAAATTAAGTAAAAATATTTATGGTAAGATTACTCTTTATTTGAGTAATAGGTAAGCAAAAATTATTTTTAATTTCTTCAAATGTTGGGGAATCGAAACAATCATATCCTTAAGGCAAAAAAATGGGGGAAGACAAATGCTTCCCCCATAGGTTTTTGTAGGTAGTTAGGGAGTTATTTAGTGCTTTGCCTGAATTCGGGATATGCCTCCATACCCAATTCATCCTTATCTAAGCCAATAACTTCGGCCTCCTCGTCAACCCTGATACCGATTGTAATCTTAAGCAGGTACCATGTAATTGCACTTGTGACGACTACGAAAGCGCCAATGGCCGCTATACCTATGGCTTGGGTGATCAATGAACCCTCTCCAAATATGCCGACTGCGAGGGTGCCCCAAATGCCGGCGAATAGATGCGCTGAGATTGCTCCCACAACATCGTCAATCTTCACTTTATCCAGTAATGGTACAGTAATCGTGACAATGACGCCTCCAATAGCTCCAATCACACATGAAAGGAGGTGATTTTGAAGGTCAGGGCCCGCCGTTATCGAAACCAAGCCGGCAATCGCTCCGTTTAGCGCGAAGGTGAGATCTATCTTCTTATATAAAACTTGGGCAGCTATCATTGCGGCTATTGTGCCGGCGGCTGCTGCAAGGTTGGTATTCACATATACGATGGCAATAGCGGCCGCGTCCGCAGCACTACCGAGGGCCAGTTGTGATCCCCCGTTGAAACCAAACCAGCCAAACCAAAGAATGAAAGTACCTAAGGTTGCTAATGGCAAGTTTGCTCCAGGGATGGGCTGTATGGAGCCGTCCTTAGCATATTTGCCTTTGCGAGCACCCAAAATTATAGCACCCGTTAGTGCCGCCCATCCACCTGTGGAGTGAACAAGTGTAGAGCCTGCAAAGTCTGAAAAACCCATTTGGTCAAGCCAGCCCGCTCCCCAAACCCAAGAAGCCTGTATTGGGTAAATGAAGCCTGTAAGGACGACAACAAAAATTAGGAAAGGCCACACTTTAATTCGTTCAGCGACAGTACCAGACACAATCGATGCTGCGGTTGCTACAAACACCATCTGGAAGAACCAATCTGACATTACAGAATAACCAGCGCCATTGGCTGCCTTCACAATTTCTGGAGTTACCTTTTCTGCTGCCGTTGCTGCGAGAAGGTCTATCTCGGCTTGAGACGTATTATAAAAGAGACTAAAACTGCCAATCCAGCCGCCTTCCGGAACGTCGGTGTACATCAAATTGTAGCCGATAACGTAGAACATGATCCCAGCGATTGAATATAAAGCCATATTCTTCAAACAAATCGCAGCCGTATTTTTTGTACGAACCAAGCCAGACTCGAGCATTGCAAATCCAGCTGCCATCAGCATCACAAGAAAGCCATGCACAAGAAAAGAAAAGGTATTAAAGACAAAGGCCGTTTCGTCTGTGACAGCCGCATACGCTGGCATGGAAAACCCAGCTATGATGAATAACGCTACACACAAAGAACGCGTCACTGTAAAAATCGATGTCATTTTCTGGTCTCCTACTAGAGTGCGTCGGCGTCAGTATCGCCGGTTCTGATACGTACTATTTTGATAAGGTCGGAAACGAATATCTTTCCGTCACCAATCTTTCCTGTGCTAGCGGCAACTTGTGCAGCTTCTACAATTGATTCCACTTTGCTTTCTTCGCACGCTACCTCAATCTTTACTTTTGGTAGGAAGTTTACGGCGTATTCGGCTCCTCTATAAACTTCTGTTTGCCCCTTTTGCCTTCCAAAGCCTTTGACTTCGCTAACGGTCATCCCTTCGATGCCTAGCCCGGTCAGCGCTTCCCGAACTTCATCCAGTTTGAATGGCTTTATAATCATGATTACTAATTTCATGTGGCTTGTACTGCTTTTGGCCATAATTGCTCCCTAACTGTTTAGAGTTAAAAACTTATCCGTCCAAAAAAATTTATCCCTCCAATCGCATGGACACACACTTGGTAAATCAAAAAGTATGCCGTTTTACTCATGCTAAAAAATACCAATTAGAACAGTTGGTTATAATATATTCTTGTCTGTCTTGTATCGGCTACAAAACTAAAATGAATAAATATTAATCATCATAGATAAATACGATTAAAAATTAGGCATAATAAAGTTGGATGTGGCTCTGGACAGCTGGAAATAAAAAGTTACTCTTAAAGTTATGAGTGCATACGCAGATATTTCATCAGATATTCTTATTGTTGGGGGGGGTATGGTTGGTGCCACCCTTGGCATCGCTTTGAGCGGGGCTGGACTCAAGGTAACTTTGGCAGACCGTTTAGAGGCTAAAGCAGATACAGCAAAGAGTTATGATGGCAGGGCATCTGCGATTGCAAACGGCTCTGTGAACATTTTGAAGGGAATAGGGGTTTGGCCATATCTTGAGGTCAATGCATCTCCCATTTGGGATATTAGGGTTGCTGATGGGCATCCTTTACGCGGCGTTTCTCCATTGTTTCTGCATTACGATCACTCGGACGTTGGGGAGTGTCCGTTCGGGTTTATTATTGAAAATCGCTCAGTCCGAGAAGCACTGAGAACTGTTGCCTCAGATTGCAAATCCTTGAAGCTTGTCGACTCTGCAAACGTGGTATCGGTGAAGCGAGGATCATTCGGTGTATCTGCTGAGACCGACACAGGGATGCGATTGAATGCTTCTTTACTCATTGCCGCTGATGGACGCGGATCGCAGATCCGCAATGGAGCGGGAATTAAAACACGTGTTAAAATGTACGACCAAAAATCCATTGTCTGCAATGTGCGCCATGAGCGAGACCACGCTGGCACTGCTGTTGAATTATTTCTTCCCGGAGGACCTTTTGCAATGCTTCCAATGACTGAGCATCGTTGCAATGTAGTCTGGACTGAGCGGATAGATCTCGTAGATCATTATATGGCGCTAACAGAAGAAAAGTTTTTGAAAGAACTCAGCCAACGTTTCGGCGGCTGGTTAGGCAAGATTGATTTGGTCAGCCCCCGACATTTGTATCCGCTTGGCATGTTGCATGCCGAAAGATATACAAGCCAAAGGTTAGCTATAGTGGGTGATGCTGCGCACTCAATCCATCCTATAGCCGGGCAAGGGCTGAATTTAGGGCTTCGTGATGTTGCCGCATTGGCAGAACTTATTGTGGATACAGCTCGTCTTGGCGGCGATGTTGGCTCTAACAATATACTGGCTCGCTATGAAAGATGGCGGCGCTTTGATAATTTCGTTTTAATAACCGTGACCGATAGCCTTAACCGCCTTTTTTCAAATGACATAGGCCCCTTGCGTTTATCTAGGGATATGGGACTTGCTATTGTTGATAAGCTGCCTTTGATGAAGAAGTTCCTTATGCGGCACGCGATGGGTCAAGTTGGGAAGTTACCGAGGCTGGTGCGAGGGGATAAACTTTAAAGCGAATACAATATCTTTGAGGTGCCTTTAACGGTTACGGTGATCTACTGAGACCATTCTTTTCAAGTGACAACAAATAATCCTGCCAAATGACATCTTGGTCACGACCCAACTTATAGAGGTTTTCCCAAGTATAAATGCCTGTATTGTGAAGATCGTCAAAATGAATCCTTATTGCATAACTACCTACTTTTTCAATATCCATGACAGCTACAAATTTTCGACCTGCGACAATTTTTTTTTCACTGGGGCTATGACCACGTACCTCGGCTGACGGACTTTCAACCCGAAGCAACTCAGCAGAAAGGCTAAATATATTACCATCTTCAAATTCAATATCGATTTGCCGTTTGTTTTTTTTGAGACGAATTTCAACGGGCCAGTGCTCGCTGTTAGGCCGAATAACAGAATTCGGTGCGGGCTCACTGGGGTGCACTAATCAAGACTCCGAGCTTCATCAGGAAGCATGATAGGTATTCCGTCTCGTATCGGATAGGCTAACTTGGCTTGTTTGCTTATCAATTCCTGTGCCTCATGGTCATAATGCAATGAGTTTTTAGTAACGGGACAAACTAATATTTCGAGTAATTTTGGGTCTATAGAAGGTGTGTGCTCATCTGCCATGGCGATACTCCAAATAAAAAATAATCTTAGAAAACATCGATCAATTCAATAACTGTATCTAATCCGCATGGTGGTATCTAAATAAGCTCATTGCTTGTCGAAATTCTCGCCACCTAAGCTCATAACAGCCATACTAACCAACGTAGTTAAAACCTTAATTCTCTCGGGAACAGTTATTGCTTCTAATAAGGCTTGCTTTTCAGGTGGCTCAAAAGGACAGATCATCGCTATATAGTTTACTAGACGCTCACAAGGTGCTTCCTTGATAGCATCCCAGTTTGCGTCGATTTTGTTAATAGCAAAATATTTTTTCAATGATTTTAAAAACCCATCTCTGTCGGGTATGTCGTTTTCGTTATCATCAAGATCGTGGGAGAAAGGGCTCCAATCGGGCTCTATTAAGCGACAGCCATTTTTTGGGGCTAACTCCCGGTTTATGTTGAACCGCGCAATTCCCTTTAATGTTATAAGGTAACGCCCGTCTTCGGTTTCTTCAAAACTTACAATCCGACCGGCACAGCCAGTATTGTAAACTGGTTGATCGCCGATATTATCTTCACATGGGCGAGGCTGGATCATGCCTATCATCCGGTCACCACCCAAAGCATCCGATGTCATATTCAAATAGCGTGGTTCGAAAATATTGAGAGGCAAAAGGCCACCCGGTAAGAGTAATACGCCCGGCAGCGGAAAAATCGGTATTGTGTCGCCGAGATCTTCAAACCCGGGATCAAAAACACTCATGAGAACAGTATCAATGAGAGTTGTTGGCGACCATCCAGGGTCGCTGGATCATCATTACCTAAAGCGTCGAATATCTTTAATAGTTGTTTCCTGGCTGAATCTTCGTTCCAGCCCCTGTCTCTTTTTATGATATACAGCAAGTGATTTATAGCGCCTTCTTTATCTCCCTGTGCGAAAAGGGCTAAAGCTAAATCAAACCGTGCTTGATGGTTTTTTGGATCTTCAGCTATTTCTTTTTCTAAGGCATCTGTCTGATTGGCCGCCTCAGCTCCAGCCCCTGCGAGCTCCAAACTAGCACGTACTGAGCTTATATTGGGATCTCCTAGTTGGTCTTCCGGTACATCAGATAGTAATTTTTTTACAGCCTCAGTATTTCCTTCAGCTAATAAACATTTTGCGAGGCCTGCTACCGCAACCATATTGTCTGGTTTTTGTTGAAGAATTTGGTCGTACAGCGCGCTTGCATTCTGAGTATCACCTCCCGCGAAAAGTTCCGCTGCATGGCTTAGCGCTTGTTCCAACGGTGATGGTTCGGCGGTACCACCAAAACGTTGTATTGCCCGATCAATGAAACTCCGTATTTGGCTCTCAGGCTGCGCACCTACAAAACCATCAACAGGCTGTCCGTTCACGAATGCAAAGACTGCAGGTATAGACTGAACTTGCAATTGCTGTGCTATTTCCGGGCTCTTTTCAATGTCAATTTTAACAAGTTTAACGCTTCCACTTTTCTCGAGAACAATTTTTTCAATAATTGGACCCAACTGCTTACAGGGACCACACCATTCAGCCCAAAAATCTAGGATCACCGGCGTTTCTCGACTAGTTGCCAAAACGTCTTGCGCAAACTCAGCAGATGAACTTTCCTTGATTACGCTTGGATCACCGGTAAGGTTACCGATTACGGGCTGATCTATGGCTGTAACGTCATTCATGTGCACTACCATCCTTCATTTTGATCTACCAAAAAAGTTCCTCAGGGCACTCACGTTTACAAAACCGACAACTCAACAGTTAGGACGGCTATCCATACAAGTCAATTGTGCGAAATCAACGATTTTTGGTGGATGATGATAAGCTTCTAAAAATCGGAGTAAATCTTTCACAGCGACTGCGACGGTCATATTGTTTTGAAGCGGATGAGCATTAACCGTACAATGTTCTAACAAGTTTTGGTCGAGCACTACTTCTACGGCTTTCCTTTTATCATTTATTATGGCGAAAGGAGTAACTGATCCTGCCTCAACACCCAAGATTGTTTTTAACATTGTTGCATTTCCAAAAGAAAGGCCGCCGCTTGCACCTAAAAATCGACGAAGAGACTTGAGTTCTATAATTTGATTTTCGAGTGTCGTAACAAGCCATAGATTCTTCTTTTTGTCTTTAAGGAAGAGATTTTTTGTGTGTGCACCCGGCAGAGAACCCGTCTTTTTTTTCGATTGTTCCACGGTATAAACCGCTGGGTGTTTATAGCTCTCGTAGTTTATCCGGAGCTTTTCAAAGCAGCGGAATAACTTGGTCGGAGTGCAAAAATCCGCATCAACCATACACTCTACCACTGCGGTTTTTTGATTTCTGTGAGCTAGGTCTTGCAAACCGTGTCACCTCACGTATTATCTGACTATAACGATGCGGGCGTAGCTCAGGGGTAGAGCGCAACCTTGCCAAGGTTGAAGTCGTGAGTTCGAATCTCATCGCCCGCTCCAATACTTGAGAAGAGGTTCTCGCGTTCGTAGTGCACATAAGATTATGGTTCGACTTTTACAGATCATTTTAGCAGCATACAACAATTTACAATCGTTTAAAAAGAGCATGCGGGCATGAGGAATAAAAAAAGAGACAGTATACCCGCTGCATTAGAAGCTGTGCAGGATGGGCACACCGTATTTTTTGGTGGTTTTGGTACGGGAGGGGTGCCTATTGCTTTGATAAAGGGGTTGACTGAAAAAAAGCTTTCAGGTTTGACCATTGTTTCTAATAACGCGGGTGCAGGGCATAATACTATTGCCACTCTACTCCAAAGTGGAGCGGTAAAAAAAGTGATATGCACATTCCCGTACTCTCGCGGGTCGGTGATTTTTAATGATTTATACCACTCCGGGAAGATTGAACTAGAGCTTGTCCCTCAGGGTACACTAGCTGAAAGAATGCGCGCGGGAGGTTCTGGATTGGGTGGATTTTTGACCCCAACGGGGCTCGGAACTGAGATAGCGGAAGGCAAGCCCCACATAGATGTAGATGGGAAAACTTACGTTTTAGAAAAGGCACTTCGTGCTGATATAGCATTGATAAAAGCACATAATGTTGATCCCCGAGGGAATCTGACTTATCGGTTGGCTGCGCGCAATTTTAATCCAGTAATGGCTATGGCAGCAGAGCACACAATAGCACAAGCTAGCGCTGAAGTGCCGTTAGGCGAAATTGATCCGGAAACTGTTCACACCCCTGGTGTTTATGTAGATGCCTATGTAATTGATAAAGGAGAATATGGAGAATGAAAAGTATTCCCCTACCAACAGAACGTCTCTTGAGCAGAGATTCTATTGCAAAGCGGTTGGCCGCTGATCTACAACCGGATTGGGTTGTGAACCTCGGAATTGGTATGCCCACACTCACTACAAAATATGTGAAAGCCGAGCAAGACATCGTTTTTCATAGTGAAAACGGAATTATTGGCATGGGTCCTCCTCCACCAGCCGACAGGCAGGACGATGACCTTCGCGACGCAGGAAAGAATTTTTGCACACTTATTCCTGGTGCCGCATTAGTGCACCATGCGGATTCTTTCTCTTTGGCCCGTGGTGGAAGACTTGACTGTGCAATACTCGGCGCTTTTCAGGTTGCAGCAAATGGCGACCTCGCAAACTGGCGCTTGCCGGGGGATCCAACTGGTAACATTGGGGGCGCCATGGATATTGCTACTGGAGCGAAGGAAGTTTTCGCAATGATGACTCACGTTAATAAAAATGGGGAGTCAAAATTGACAGAAAAGCTAACGTATCCAGCGACTGCCCTCTCCTGCGTTACTCGTGTATTTACTGATATGGCTGTAATATCAGTGACAGAAGATGGATATCTTCTTGAAGAAACGGCGCCTGGTATAAGTGCTGAAGAAGTGCAGTTTCACACAGATGCCAAGTTGAAGGTGGCCGCAAATTTGCGTGATATTGCCGCGTAGGCCAATGCTTTTGAACAAGTGATGCTCGTATTTTTCCGAGACTATAAGAACTACGCATTTACAGCATTTAAAGCCACAAGATCAAGAATCTGAATGAGTATGGTGAATCGTAAACTCATTTTTGCTTGGTGTCTTTACGACTGGGCAAACTCTTCATACAGCACAGTTATTGGAACATTTGTTTTTAGTGTCTATTTTGCACACGAAATTTATGGTGATCCTACTGGCGGGAGTGTCGTGTGGGGTTACACTATTGCAGGTGCAGGTCTGGTCGTTTCGTTATTTGCGCCATTTGCTGGGGCTATTGCTGATCATGGAGGTCACCACAAAAGATGGATGGGTTTAGCGACCGCTACGATTGTTTTTGCATCAGCCTTATTATTCTTTGCTGAACCCCACGAACGATTTGTCGTGTTCTCGTTGATATTGGTTGCTGTTGCTACGGTAGGGTTCGAATTTGGAACGATTTTTTATAATTCCACCTTGCATCTAGTAGCCCCCAGAGCCCAGCTAGGAAGGGTTTCAGGGTGGGGTTGGTCATTAGGGTATTTTGGCGGGCTTGCCTGTCTTTTCGTTGCTTTAGCTACGTTAATAAAACCGGATATCCCATGGTTCGGGTTTTCCAAACAGAACGCTGAAAATATTCGGGCAATTGGCTTGTTAGTTGCGGTATGGGTTGGTTTGTTTGCGGCTCCATTTTTTATTTATATGCCCGCTACTAAAAACCTTGGTGCTGGCTTAGCAGAAGCGATTTACGTTGGTTTACGGCAATTAAGCAGTGCTGCTCGCAGAATGAAATCAAATCGCCCAATGGTTTTGTTCCTTGTAGCAAGTGCAATCTATCGCGATGGATTAGCCACGTTATTTACGATCGGAGGTTTGTACGCTGCTGATGTACATGGCATGACCATTGACCAAATAATGCTATTTGCGATCGCACTAAATTTTTCAGCTGGGATCGGAGCTTTTATTTTTGCATGGGTCGATGATTATATCGGACCTCAGCAAACAGTGCTGATCGGTCTTGCTGGATTAGTCATATTCGGTATCGCTATTTTATGTATGGAAAGTAGGGCAACTTTTATCGCTCTTTCTATCGGGCTCGGAATATTTGTGGGACCGGTGCAGGCAGCTAGCAGGTCACTCGTTGTCAAGCTGTCAACGGAAGACAACAAAGCAGAAATGTTTGGATTTTACGCTTTAAGTGGCAAATCGGTAGCTTTCTTAGGACCCTTTTTCTACGCTGCGTCCACAGACGCATTTGACAGCCAACGTGCGGGGCTTGTGACCATTTTAATGGCATGGGCTTTGGGGGGCTTGATCTTGTGTTTTGTGCGGCCTGGAGCTATCAATGCCGGAAATGTCGTATCCCAGTAAATACCATTGTAATACCTGCTTCGTCCGCTGCATCGATAACTTCTTGATCACGTATTGAGCCGCCTGGCTGTATCACTGCGGTTGCGCCCGCGTTGATTGCTGCAATCAGACCATCTGCAAAGGGAAAGAAAGCGTCCGATGCCACAACAGAACCTTGTGTGCGCGGTTTTTCTTCCTGGGCCTTTTCTGTAGCCTCTTTTGACTTGAGAGCTGCAATGCGGGATGAATCGACCCGGCTCATCTGGCCCGCACCAATGCCTACAGTTGCGCCATTTTTAGCATAAATGATCGCGTTTGATTTGACATGCTTACATACTATGAAGGCGAATTGAAGGTCTTCTAATTGTTGGGAAGTTGGCTGGTTTTGGGTTGCGACCTTCAGGTCAGACTTGTTAACACGGCCGTTGTCGCGCGACATTGCAAGATAACCACCTGAGATGCTTTTTAACTCCTGCCCGGGAGCCGTGGGATCAGCCATACTTCCTGTTAGCAGGACTCGTAAATTCTTTTTATTTGATAGAATTTTCATTGCTTTGGCATCTGCTTCTGGCGCTATTACGACTTCGGCAAAAAGTTTTGCGATCTGGTTGGCAGTAGATTCTGTAATGATATTGTTGAGTGCTACAATTCCACCAAAAGCGCTGACTGGATCACATGCTAAAGCTTTTGAATATGCGTCACTTAAATTTTGGCCAACAGCAACGCCGCATGGGTTTGCATGTTTAATTATTGCGCAGGCAGGCTGAACAAACTCTGAAACTAATTCGAAGGCGGCATTTGTATCATTGAGGTTATTGTAGCTCAGTTCTTTACCCTGAATTTGCCGAGCTGTGGCTACGCCAGGCCTCGACACTCCGCCCGTGTATAGGGCTGCTTCCTGATGGGGGTTTTCCCCATAACGTAGTTTCTGCTGAAGCTTCCCTATGCTGAAAAGCCGTTTAGGGAATGATTCACCTTGAATATTTGAAAACCAGCCCGCAATCATGCTGTCATAGGAAGCAGTATGCGCGTAGGCCTCTGCAGCTAGCTCGCGGCGTAGTTCTAGCGTAGTTGCTCCTTGGTGAGCACCCAAAATCTCTTGAACTTTAGTATACTGGCAAGGGTCGGTAACTACAGTCACTGAGTCGTGGTTCTTGGCAGCGGCCCGTATTAATGTTGGACCACCAATATCAATATTTTCTATGCATTCTTCGAATGGTGAGCCTTTGGAGACTGTCTCCTCAAAGGGGTAAAGGTTCACCACTACCAGATCTATTGGTGTGATGTCATGCTTGTGCATCTGAAACACGTGGTCATCAAGGTCGCGGCGCCCTAGAATACCGCCGTGGATCTTTGGGTGTAATGTCTTAACACGTCCATCAAGAATTTCTGGGAAACCCGTATGCTCGGCTACTTCTGTAACCTTGATGCCAGCCTCAGTCATGACTCCAGCTGATCCGCCAGTTGAGAGGACCTCAACACCAGAATTTTCTAAAAAGCGCGCAAAATCAATTAATCCTGTCTTGTCAGAGACAGAAATTAATGCGCGAGAAACCGGCGTTTCATTCATTTATTTTTCCTTATAAGCGGTTCATTTTTATTAAAGGGTTTGTATTCAGGCACTAGCTCGGCGAGATGCTGTAAAGTAAACGATAAATCGCCGGCTTGAGCAGACGCTGTAATTATCGTGAAATTTTCTTTTAGGTAGTTCAACTCTCGAGCTTTAGGTGCGGCGAGAAATAATCCAGGGCTCTGCGTCGGAACCAGGTTCTCTGAGACATGAAGTAGTTCCTCGTGCAATTTCTCTCCTGGGCGGAGACCAATGATATTGATCTTCACATCTTTACCCGGCTTTTGGCCAGAAAGGCGTATTACTTGTTCCGCTAAATCATAAATTCTCACAGGTGCACCCATATCCAGCACGAAGATTTTTCCACCGGCTTCCGCGTCCTCTGATCCCCTTGCGGATGCTTGTAATACAAGCTCCACGGCTTCGCCTGTAGTCATAAAATACCTTGTAATGTCTCTGTGGGTGACAGTGAGAGGCCCACCTTTCGCCAGTTGACTTTGAAAGAGAGGTACAACCGAACCGGTAGAGCCCAAAACGTTTCCAAATCGGACTGTGACATAGCGGGTTCCACCTCTTGGTCGTTCGGCAACATCAAGTGATTGGCAATAGCATTCTGCAAGTCGTTTTGTTGCCCCCATAATGTTGGTGGGATTGACTGCCTTATCAGTGGAAATTTGTACCATAACCGCGACGTTTGCATGTTGACAGGCATCGGCTACGATCTGACTACCGATTGTATTGGTCAAAACACCCTCCAGCGGGTTGGATTCAACCATTGGCACATGCTTCAGCGCTGCCGCATGAAACACCAGTTCTGGCTTGAGCTGAGAGATAATACTTTCCATCCTTTTTCGATCACGTACATTTCCCAGTACAGCTTTTCGGGATAGCTCTTTATGGCGATTTCCAAGTTCCATGTCGATCTGGTAAAGATTATACTCTGCATTATCTAAAAGCGTAATATGTTCAGGATTATAATCTGAGATTTGGCGCACGAGCTCTTTGCCAATTGTGCCACCGGCACCGGTAACCAAAACTTTCTTGCCTGCAACGAGCTTCTTAATTGCGTCCCTGTCCAAGACAGCTTGTGGTCGTCCAAGTAGGTCTGAAAGATCAATTGGTCTTATCTCGGTGGTGTTTTCAAGGTCCATTTTAAGTTCGGTGAGCAGCGGCAACCGCGCCATCGTAATTCCATGTTTTTCTGCAATCTCTAAAATTTCGCGGACGGTTTCACCGGCCAGATCTCGGTTTGTCAGAATAATGCGCTGCAGACCAGCATCTGAATATTCTTTTAATACTCTATCCAAGTCATTGAGTTCAGCTAGTACAGGTACCCCATGTATTTCACGGCCAACTCGACCATTGTCTTGGTCTATAACGCCAATGATATGATATGCGGAGTTTCGGTCGCGAGCTTGTTCGCGAATAAACGTCTCAGCGGAATCACCGGCACCAATCAACAGAACTGAAACTCGGCGATGTGAAATTTTGTTAACCATATCGCCCACGTGGCGGTCCTTTATCAATCGATAACAAAACCGTGGACCACCCAACAACGCCATAAGCAAAAACCATTGTATCAATGGGGCCGAGCGCGGTATGCCTTCGAGGCGGGTCAAAACAAACAAAATAGAGAAAAAGATTAGAATCGCTAATGTCACGGCTTTAGTGATCGTTAAGAGGTCGTTGATTGAGGCGTAACGCCAAATTCCCCGATACATTTTAGATAAAATGAAAGCACCTACAGCGGTGATTGAGAATCCAGCATTTGCAACAGCAATTTCCGAATTTACAATTAGCCAGAACTCATTTCCGAGGCGCAAATAAAGCGCTAATGGCAGGGATATTGTTGCCATGATAGTGTCGTGTAAAAGTGCGATGCGAGCTCGGTTGAATCGTGGATATAGAATCATAGAAAAGCCTAATAGAGATGGTAGCGGTTTGTTATGAGGTTACCGATCTTCGCCATCCTTAGTTGTTTGCCACCACGCCGCAGTTTCGGCAATACCTTCTTCAAAGCTATATGGTGGATGCCAGTCAGGGATGTTGCCGTCAACAGTAAGAGAATCGATAAGACGATGGATCATATCCGCCTTTCCTGTGACATAGCCTGCTACTCTTAACAATGCAATTGGAGCTGGAAATAATCTGGTCGGTCGATCCAGCGCATCGGCGAGTGTTCGAATTAGGGTCTCGGTTGAGACGGCCTCCCTGTCACTAGGCAAATAAATACCCGGAGGTGCATCAAGGGCGACGCGTATAGCGTCTGCGAGATTACCAACATATAGTAGGCTCCTTGCATTTTTAATGTTTGCAAAAGGTAGAGGTAGGCCAGCCTCTACAATCCGTATTAATTTTCGAAAATTTCCTCGCACATATGGGCCATATATTAAAGGAGGGCGAATGATTGAAGTACGCATGGTTTTGATTTTTTGGATAAGAAGCTTTTCAGCGGCGGCTTTTGAACGACTATAAGGATCGCTGGGGTTGACCATTGCATTTCTGTCGAATGGGCGATCATTTTTATTGCCAAGCACTTTAACCGTGCTTACAAAAATAAACTTTCTTACTCCCATTAAATCCGCTTGCAGTGCCAAATTTATTGTTGCATTGCAATTAGCTCGGAAATGCGACTCGTTTACTGCAGGGTCGTCGCCTTTTTCACCCAACCTGTGTACTCGAGCTGCTAGGTGCACCACCGCATCGATGCCGTTTAGGTGTTGCTGCCAGTCCAAGTCAAGTTCTATATCACCGATTTCACGGCGGCCCACACCTTTCACATTCCAACCTGCCTTTTTAAGGACCGGCATCAAATGACGTCCAACGAAACCGCCGGCGCCAGTTACTAAAACATTCCTCATCACTTAACCATCCACATCATTACACCGACGGTTAGTGTTGTTGCGGCTATAATCGGTAAAAATGGTTGTCCAAAAGGGAGATGAGCAAGCCCAACGAGGATTATCCCCAAGATGGCCACCGCAGTCGTAACTTCAGCGTGCGATTTCCCGGCACTCACTGCTTGTTGATAAAAATGCTCCTTGTGAGCACGCCAGATTGGCTTAAACTTTAATAGTCGACGGACCAGTGTGATTGTTGAATCTAGGAGAAAATAGATTGGAAGGATAAGTGCGACCTGCCAAGCCCCTCTCATTGCAACCAAAAGGAGGAGTCCGCCAAGAATATAACCCAGCGGGATGCTGCCAACATCGCCAAGGAATAATTTGGCTGGTGGCCAATTCGATTTTAGGAAACCAATAGATACAGCGAGAATGCTGAGTGATAGCCAAGGCTCTGGGGCGAGCGACGGGGAGGTAATACTCAAAATCGCGAGACCGAAGGAAATAACTATTGTCTCGATTGAGGCAATTCCATCTATGCCGTCCATAAAATTAAAAAGGTTTATAAACCAGACCCAAACTAAAGCTGCCAATATGCGATCTGCCCACTTTGGAGCCATGCCTTGTAAAAGGTAACCTTCGTTATCGAGAAAGAAGAGTCCAAGCGCTACGGCAGCAAATTGAGCCCACAAACGAACTGTAATCTTCACAGTCTTTAAATCGTCGATCCATGATAAAAAAGCCAGCAATAAGGCTCCAATCAAGAGCGCTGCAGATATGGATGAATTTAGTGCTGGTACGGCCCAACACATTGCTATAACGGTCACTACCGCGATACCCCCACCTTTAGGAGTGGGGCGCTGATGGCTACTTCTTCGATTGGGCAAGTCTAAAATCGAACGGCGCTTGAGTTCATTCAGCACCAATCTGGTGACAACGAGGCTAGCCGCTATCGCGGATATGAAGGCAGGGAGAAGCCATTCCATATCTTCCTTATAACCTTATGTTGGACGCGGGCCAACCGAATGGTAGTAAAAGTTAGGTGTACGCACAGATGGCTTGAAGCGGCACTTGGACTTCCAATTTGCGCCCCAACATATCGAGCAACACACTTACCCGGTCTTTCTCGCCGAGCTTTTGAAATAGTCCCACTTGATCTGTGAGCGCCCCACCGGTTAGCCGGACTGTTTCGCCGGTCTTAAAAGGGATTTCTTGTGAAATTTCGATCAATCCCTGGCCCGCTTCGCGGGCTTTCAGCTCATCGACTACTCCATTTGGGAGCGCCTGCGGTTTATTACCCATTGATACTAAGCAATTTACGCCAAAAGTACCATTAATAGTTCGCCATCTTTGTTTTGAAACATCAATTGCGACAAAAAGATAACGGGGAAACAGAGGCTTGGATACATACGCGACCCGACGTGCGTGCCTTATGGTTTTACGACATAACGGGAGATATGTTTCGAAGCCCTGATAGGCTAGGTGCCCTTCAGCGAGTTTCTCTGCACCATGACGCGTGTAAACTACGTACCAATTTATCATGCTGACATTCCTGTCAGCTCTTCCGGTGAAATATTTTTTTCCTCTACTATGCCTAAAATAGTGGGAGCAATAATTCGGTCTCGCGGCCAATGGTCCAGCAGTCGGTCAAAACAGTCTTGAGGGTTATTAACATCGGTGATAATCACAGCGTCTATTTGAATAATTTGATTAAGACAAGAAAATACGCTAAGCCCAGCAAATTTTTTATGCTTGAACCCTTTGTCCACAATCCCAGCTATTGTAATGTTGGTGTCTCCCGCTGTGAGCGTTAGTATTTCTGAAAGTTCACTCGCTCCAGCCAGAGCGACACGCTGCCACTTATGATTTTCGCATTCTTGGAGAGCTGCTAAACATTGTTGTCTGGCTCGACGGAAAAAAGTAAATGAATAAGTGAGGTAATCTGCAGTTAACCGAGTTTTCTCAGCAAACCCCTGCGGAGTTAAGTAATAGGCATAACGGTTTGACGGGATTTGTTTTACCTTTATATGCCCTTTGCGAATACATCGCTTTAAATAGGCATTTGCAAGGCCTAAAGCAATTCCAAGGTCACGAGCAACTAGTCGTTGTGTAATGGAACTATTTTCATGTACGGCATTAAGGAGACCAAGTGTGATTTCGGACTCACTACTCGCCGGACCGTTAGAAGTCTTGATGCTATTCACCACCTCTCCCCTCAAAAAACAAAAAATAAAGCCAAAGAACACCTACATACAAAAATGTTCAGCGCGTGAACATATACCGTTCAAGGTATGAACGTCAAGCAATGGGTAGCCTTTACATTTGACAGGCAACGATCAACCGAGTAGGTGGAGTTTCGATGTGAAGTCGCTATCGATTTTCTTTGGAAGGCAAGATTCAATGGGTTCTTCTAAAATTTTAGATTTAAAAGCGCCATCAATAGCCGTGATTGGGTTAGGCTATGTAGGATTGCCATTAGCGGTAGCTTTAGCATCTAATTACAAAGTAAAAGGGTTTGATAAAGATCAAGAGCGGATACGAGAGATCAAAGAAGGTTTTGATAACACTGGCGAACTATCCCGAACCCAATTAGATATCGCAACGCTAAGTTTTACCTGTGACCCTAATGATATAGCTAATAGTGAACTTTTCATTATCGCAGTTCCAACTCCTGTCGATCAGGACGCAAAACCGGATCTGAGATCTCTTATTAGTGCATCAAAAACAGTTGGAGGTGTTATTAGGCCAGGATCAATAGTTGTATACGAAAGTACGGTATATCCGGGAGTAACAGAAGATGTCTGTGGAAATATTTTGTCCGATGTATCAGGGCTTGTATCCGGTAAGGATTTCTTCTTGGGCTATTCACCCGAACGCATTAATCCGGGAGATCAAGACCACACGATAGATCAAATTACAAAAGTGGTGTCTGGTCAAAATGATACTGTCACTAACACGTTGAAAGAAATTTATGGATCTGTAAATGGAAATAATATCTTTGTCGCTGCTGACATTCGTACAGCTGAGGCAGCCAAAGTAATTGAAAATACTCAGCGTGATATAAACATAGCTTTTATAAATGAAATAGCTCTAATTTTTGATCGTCTCGGTATATCAACACAAGATGTTCTCGAGGCGGCTGGTACCAAATGGAATTTTTTAGATTTCAGGCCTGGCCTCGTTGGCGGACACTGTATCGGTGTTGACCCATACTATCTCGCACACATTGCTGAAAACGCGGGAATAAAACCAGAAATTCTGCTCGCGGGTCGTCGAATAAATGATAGGATGAGTGGTGCCTTAGCCAAACGGATTGCTGGCTTTTGCTCTGCTAGGACCCGTATACTTGTTCTTGGTATAACGTTTAAGGAAAACGTTCCGGACATCCGTAATTCCAAGGTTGCAGATCTTGTAAAAGAGCTTGAAAAGCTCGATTTTGTAGTTGATGTTTATGATCCATTGGCAAATGTCCTTGAAACGAAAGAGGTTTATGGTATTTCGCTTTTGGAGAAGATAACGGAGACTTATGGCGCTATTGTCGGTGCGGTTTCTCATTCGGAATTCCGTAATATTGATCCCGCAGTCCTTTTGCGCTCGGATGGGTTGTTAGCTGATATTAAGGGTATTTGGCGGGATATTCCGCTCCCAGATAAAGTGCGTTATTGGTCCCTTTAGTTGCTAGATGGCTAAATTTTCGGGCTGTATCGCCCATTTTATAGTAGTTGCTAAATCAAATGTTTTTCCAGTGACCACAATTTGTTGTGACCTCCTCGCGAACCCACTGCCACCCAAGTAAGCACTGTCCTCGAGACTTAATGCTCCGCCAGAAATCCGAAAACACCAAGCAGAGCCCGACTTTGTTCGAATGAGGGCCGATAACCGGTTTTGCCTAAGTAACACATCCGTATCAGGGTGTAGATGAAAATGTATCTTAAAAGGTAAGTTTTTGTCGCCAGTGAGTGTATCTTCACCTCTTAAATCCAAACCCGATTTATCAATGTACAATCTTCGGCGATGAGTGAGCCCAAACCGTGATTTATAGCCATCATGGCTGGCGCTGAACCAACAATTACCATCAGCCTCACCCCGGTCTGAGTCAACAATCACCGGAGCCTTTCTTGCACCTCCCTCTTTTATGAGTTCGCAGGAATTAGTTTCGGCCACGACCACTGTTGAGTGTGCGGCTGTAAAACGACAAGCCCAACGCCAATCTGAGTCGAGGTTTAAACGGCAGCCACAATTAACTACAAGCCGTTCTGTGCCAACGCTCATTTCCATGCTAAGCGAACTAGCATGCCCAAGAGGATTAAGAGATGGGAAAAGCCCCGGTGTTCCTGTATCTAAGATCACTGTCATTTCGCCAGCTGCCAAGCGCTCAAAACCTGCGTGGGGAGCTCTGCTTGGTGCCTTGCCATTCGATGCGGCTACCTTGAGAACATGATCAATCAAACCCTTTGAAGTTTCTCCACCTCCATTGAACTGCGAAAGTGCACCATCACCATGGCGAAAGAACCTCAATATTGGTGTCATTCTATCAATTGCGTTTAAAAGGGAACGTGGAACCGTAACCCCAGCACTCACTAATATTTCGCGGAGCAATATTAAATCACATAGTACATTGAGATGAACTTCTGGTGAACGTGATCCGTGAACTCCGTCAGCTAGGACTTGGCGTTCCAACTCTATTTTGAGAGCTTTGTTGGTATGCTCGGAAAGTTCCCCTTCGTTGCTAATAATAGTCTCGCCTGCAATCAATCCGATGAGGGCAGTAATACGCGCTGCTCCATCGCGATCGAATTGCGCGATTTCCTTGAGGTGTCTTATCTGCCTCGAAATACTCTCACAAAACCGATCTTGAAAACTAGAACCGCTTACCTCAAAAAGCTGATTTGCGAAGCATGCCCAATTAACAATTCTGCGCCCCGTGTAGTCGGACCGCCAAACTTTACTAGAATAATTTAAATGTTGATCTATCCAAGTATCGATTAGAAAGGCTGCTTTTTCCAATGTGTCAGGGCGTTGAAAAACAATTAAATCGTTTAGCCAAACAAATCCGTGGGCTGCCTCAAACCAGGCCTCATTTGGGCCATGGGTCTTCCATATATCATTATCTATTATGCAGGTTACCCCAGCTAGTGTGAAATGACCTTGCATTATGGAGTCAGCAACTGAAAGATCCCGAGGCCGGGGAGAATTAATTGTGCCAAGGGCTCGTATTTTTTTCTGCCCTCCAGACCCCAGTATCGCATTATATACAGGAGTTCGCATAAGATTTCGAAAGAGTTTGTGACGCAGTATCATATGTTCTGGGGCCAAGCGCTTTCATTTAATAAGTTTACAGATACGGGTTTAAATATCGCACCAAAAGATTGGTTACGTTAAAAGCTTAAACTTAGCGCACCACCAAGACCGAATTTTCTGCATGCTCCATTACTTGAAAAGCGACACTACCCATGAAGAATTTTCTGAGCCCAGTCTTACCAGTATCTGCTAATGCGATTAATGAATAATTTTTCCCTACCTTTATAATTTCTCGTACAGGATCACCAACAGGAGTGTAAGTATTCTCTATAGTTACGCTTAAATCCCCCACAATGGCCGCGGCTCTTGAGACTGCTTCTTTTGCGATAATAACTTCATTCTCATCTCGCGCTACTGATATGATAGATAGGGGAAAACTTGATTTTTTTGCAAGCAAGGCTTCTTTTTTTACCATAATTTCTGACCGTTCTGACCCATCCGTACAAATCAAGTGGCCATGGCCGGTCCGGCGCAGTGCACGGGCTATCAAAACCGAGCAAGGAGCATGAACGGCAACTTTTTCTGCAACTGCAGGGTCGCGAAAGGGATTGAAGTTAGCGCTTTGCCAACGTTCGGAAGCACCGAGGACTATCAAATCAAAATGGGCCTCCTCGGCCTTTTCAAGAATGCCCAAAGCAATCCCTGCGGATACTTTCAATTCAAGTACAACTTCGCGCCCGCTTTTAGTGATGTATTCGACTGAGTTGTTACCCAAAGGATCACCAGCAACATCAGCATGTGCCTTGTGATAATCCCAATCATCACCCATTTCGCCCCACTCTATCAACTTATCACGAGCTTTTTTGAGGTAACGTATGCCGGGAAGATCGAGGCCCCAATCGAGCATTTTTTGTCGAGCAACGCTGATTTGTAGCCCCCCGGTTCGTAGGCCGTGGTCGATGGGGCGTACGTATAAAAGTACTATATCGGCTTCTAGTGGATGTACCATAGTGGCTGAATATTGAAGGGCTTGATACGATTCTTCAGAACCGTCTATACACAAAAGAACGCGGAAAGGGTTGATCCCCTTTCGCCGTTTTTCAAGCTCTATGTCGGTTAATTCCATCTACGGGTTATCCTAGTTTGACTATACACCAATAGCCGGCCAGTAAAACCACGCCGCTATTAGCATCACGATGGTTGACAATAATGCCATTTTCCAGCCGACACTAAGAAAATCTGTGGTTTTGAGATAACCTGATGAGTAAACGATGGTACAGGCCGGGGTTCCAACAACTGTTAAATAAGCGAAGGCTGATGAGATCGTAGTTACGAATCCCAATAAAATAGGGCTCTCACCTGCGGCTGTTGCCATATTGAGTACTATGGGACCCAGAACTGCAACTGCTGCGCCGTTTGACATGGTATTAGTAACTCCCGTTGTTAACACAGAAACTGCGGCCCATAAGCCAACCCCCTCATCGGCCCCGAGTGGTTTTAATGTTTCCAAAAAGCTCTCGGCTACCCAGATTGCTGCGCCAGTATCTTTCATCTGTAATCCCATAGATATTGCAGCAGCATAGAGAAGTACCACACCCCAGTTCACACCGTTGTTCACGTCTTGCCAATTCACCATGCCGAGGACTAGGAAACAAAGTGCGCCAAGCACAGCAATTGTTCCCATGCCAAGCTGATCTGAAAAACATATCCAGCCCATGAGTATTAGAAGAAATACGGTTATTGATAGCCAGTCACCACCGCTCATCGCGCCTTCTTCTTCGATCTGCGATCTGAGCTTGACGACAGCACGGCTAAGGTCCTTGAATTCAGGTCGAAACGACAGCACTAAAACAAGCGTCACAAGTGGTAATTGTATAAGAAACATTGGATAGGCGTAGATCATCCACTTGAGATAACTGATCAAATATTTTTGTGTTTCAGAATTTGTTGGGTCGAAAAAAAACTCTTTCCAATAGCCTATCATGATCGCATTTCGCGCCCCTCCCGATGGAGTCGCAATGCCGGCAACAGAACAGCCATAGGAAATAGAAAACAGCAGAACAACTGCTAAATTACGAACGCGTTTGGGATCTTCTGAGGTCAGTGAGATAAGGGTAATACCAACCGGAAGCATCATAGCAGCGACTGTGTGCTCCCCGATGAACGATGCTAATACTCCGGAGACCGCAGAAATTCCAAAGCAGACATTAACAGTTTTTGTCCCAGTCATTCGAACAATGTACCAAGCTATACGTTTGTCTAGTTTTTGCTTAACGACGCAAACAGCTAGCATCAAAGAGCCCATAATGAATAGAACTGAGTCGTTCATAAGGCTTTTTGCTACAGTGGTTGAATCGATACCTAGGAGAATCACTTGAGCAACAATGATGAGAAGAGCAACGCTCGGTAATGGGATGGGTTCCGTAATAAATAAAATTGTTGCGACTATCGCCATTGTCAAAACAGCGTGTCCCTGAGGAGTAAGACCATCTGGAGTTGGTAACAATAAAATGCCACTGCCAATTGCCAGCGCGATTAAAAACCACCTTTTTTCCCAAAAATAATGGAGGTGCAGTGCCGAGCTAAGCTGTTCCAGACGCATAAGATTATTTTTAGTGCCTGCCGATTTAAAATTTGGGTTAAGTATGACCTTTTCCTGCTGCTAGCTACTAAACAAAAAGATACAAGTCAGATACTTGAAACCTGCAACGAAACCTTTTGAACCACAGAAAGCGTAATTTCACAATCTAGTACTAAAGTGATAATGGAATTAATATCAAAATTGAAGTGTTATGACCCTGTCTGGCGCAATTCCTTTATGCGACCGCTGTAATTGGGGCTGTCAAAAATTGAGCTGCCTGCCACTAAAACGTTTGCTCCCGCTTCTACAACTTGTTTGGCAGTGGTGGGGTTGATTCCCCCATCGACCTCCAATTCGATTTCCCGTGACCCTATCATTTTGCGAATTTGAGTAATTTTCGAGAGTTGCGAAGGAAGAAACTTTTGTCCACCAAACCCTGGATTCACGGTCATAACTAATATTAGGTCGACGGCGTCTAAAACAAATTCAACGGCAGAGGCTGGCGTGCCAGGATTTAAAGACACACCTGCTCGTTTACCAAGCTCACGAATATGCTGCAGACTACGGTCTAAGTGCGGACCAGCCTCCACATGAATTGTTATAATGTCGGCACCTGCTGAGGCGAATGCGGTTAGGAAGGGGTCCGCTGGTTCAATCATCAAATGAACGTCAAAGGGTTTTTCGGAATGAGGACGAAGCGCTTCTACAACCAAAGGCCCCATTGTTATATTTGGGACGAAGTGGCCGTCCATAACGTCAATATGAATATAATCTGCGCCGCTTTGATCTAGCGCCTGAATTTCGGTTCCGAGTTTTGAAAAATCAGCGGCCAGTATTGAAGGCGCTATTTTTATTGCCTGAGACATTACATTATCTTCCACGATAGTGTAGAAAGTGCAAATTCCCTACCATTAATCAAGTTGCAATGCATCCTTGTAGTCTTTTTTGAGAGAATAATCCTGCTTTTCCTTTTCCAAAAAACAATTTCCTATCGCCAACACATCAATCTCACTACCCATAAAGCACCGAAAGGCATCCTCTGGCGTGCAGACGATCGGTTCACCCCTAATATTGAAGCTAGTATTAATCAACGCAGGGCATTCCGTTTTATTTTTGAAAGCTCTGAGTAGTTTATGATAGCGAGGGTTGGTCTCACTATGTACGGTTTGAACTCTTGCTGAGTAATCTACATGTGTGACAGCAGGAATGTCAGAGCGCGCTATGTTAAGTTTTTCAATTCCAAATAATTCCGTTTCAACTGCAGTCATTTTTTTTTGTCGGCTTTTCTTTATATCGGTAACAAAAAGCATGTATGGGCTCGGTTTATTTATTTCAAACCAATCGGCCGCATCCTCTATTAGCACGGACGGAGCAAATGGTCGGAAGCTCTCTCGATATTTAACTTTGAGGTTTAATGTTTGCTGCATTTTTGGACAACGCGGATCTCCTAAAATTGAACGCCCACCTAGAGCTCTCGGTCCAAACTCCATTCTACCTTGAAACCAGCCCACTGCTTTTCCATTAGTGAGCCCGTCCGTAGTTTTGGCAATCAACTGATCTTCATTTAAAACCTCGAAGATTGCTCCAACTGCTTTCAATCGATTCTCAATGTCAAATTGTTCAAACGTGGGTCCCAAGAATGCGCCGGACATACCATCCAAATCAGCGCAAACGTCACGCTCCCCGCCATGATAAATGTGATAAGCGGCTAAAGCTGCACCAATAGCGCCACCAGCATCTCCTGCTGCGGGTTGTATCCATACGTTTTCAAATACTCCGTCTCTGAGTATCTTTCCATTGGCCACACAATTAAGCGCAACTCCTCCTGCAAGGCACAGATTCTTCGTTTTTACATGCTTGCCGAGTGATCTGGTAAGGCGTAACACTGCCTCTTCTATCACTGCTTGGATTGAGGCAGCTAAATCCATATCGCGTTGCGTGATGGCTGATTCTGGTAGACGCGGTGGTGCACCAAATAATTGATTAAATTTATCATTAGTCATGCACAGCCCTGTACAATAATCAAAAAACTCCATATTTAGGCGGAAGGTTCCGTCAGATTTCAGATCTATCAAGTTTTCGAGAATTTTATCTTTGTATGTAGCCGTACCATATGGTGCGAGGCCCATAACCTTATATTCTCCCGAGTTCACTCGAAAACCTATGTAATAAGTGAATGCTGAATAGAGTAAACCGAGAGAGTGGGGAAAATGAATTTCTCTAGAAACAGCTAAATTATTTCCATCTCCTTCGAAGACTGAGGTGGTTGCCCATTCCCCGACGCCATCCATTGTTAATATCGCAGCACTGTCGAACGGTGATGGAAAAAATGCACTTGCTGCGTGACTTTGATGGTGTTCTGCGAATAGTAACTTTGATTCCCAATCGACATCTGGCGCTAATGTTGCAAGTTTTTTCTGTAAAAGGCTCTTCTGAAATAATTTTTCTTTAAGCCAGATTGGAACAGACATAGCAAAGCTCGAAAAGCCCCTTGGAGCAAAAGCTAAATATGTTTCGAGGAGACGCTCAAACTTTAAAAATGGTTTGTCATAAAAAGTAACATGATCCAGATCTTCAAATTTCGTCCTTGCTTGTTTGAGACAAAAAGCGATGGCCTGAGCAGGAAAGTCGCTGTCATGTTTTTTACGGCTGAAGCGCTCTTCTTGGGCGGCTGCAATAATTTTTCCGTCATCGATAAGAGCCGAAGCGCTATCATGATAAAAGGCTGAAATTCCAAGTATTTTCATGTTCAACTTAAAACACTGTGTAAATAAAAGGTGCGACTGCGCTGCCTTGAGTTACAACAATCAGTCCGCCGAATAAAAACATCATTATGATGATTGGTAAAAGCCAGAATTTTTTCCTTACGCGTATAAAACGCCATAATTCTTTTATTAAAGACATGATTAACTACCTAGAATTGGTCTCTCATACTTTTGGCCGATGGCTCGCGGGTTGGTTTACTTTCGATCCAGTAACTTTTTTGCTCATGCTCATACCGAAGGTCTAGAGGTCTTTTCCCTACTAAACGCATTAAAAGGCTCGTTGGTGTAACTATAAAGTAAAACAAAAACCCCATGACTATTGGGTTAACAAGTTTATGCAACAGCTCCCCAAACGCTGCCCAAAACCTATTGAGCGGACTTAGAAACTGAGGTCGCAGAAACGTCAATGCGAAGAAACCTAATGCTATATAAATGCATCCAATCCGCACACTCTCTCCCCAAAAAAAAGGCCAGACGCCGATGAGAAGGAAAACCATCGAAAAAACCAAACCGAATGACCGATCTGATGCTGATTTAATGCCAGATTGGTCATTTAAACGTTCATGATTTTTGTAGTCCATTTTCATACTTCCTGGAGATTAAGAAATGCGTTTGAGCGCAGCTGCAAAAAATCCATCCATTCCGCCTCGGGATGACCAGTGAAATGGCAGGGTTCGAAGCGCTCCGTTCGTATCAATAACACCTTCAAGCCCTTTCCAATTTAGAGGTTTGAAGGGTCTTCGAGCAAAATTTGCCCAGCGGTTGAGGAAATCGGTAACTTGGTCTGGTCCTTCTTCAGGTTGTAGAGAGCACGTTATGTATAACAAAGTACCGCCAATGGGAACCATTGCGGCACCGGAATCCAGTAAATTTTTCTGTATTCTTACCATTTTTTGAACGTCTTCGGAGGTCCGTAGCCTTAATATTTCTGGGTGTCGGCGGCATGTTCCGGTCGCAGTGCAAGGTGCATCTAAAACCACCAAATCAGCTGTGATTGATGGCTTCCATTCCCGAAGATCAGAAATGATGATATTCGATGCCAAACCCAATCTTTTCATATTTGCCTTCAAAATCTCGGAGCGTAATTTTGAGCTGTCCAGTGAAACCACGTTAGCGCCACCCATCGCTAATTGCGCTGTCTTGCCTCCCGGTGCGGCACAAAGGTCAATTACATTTAATCCCCTTACGTCACCAATGAGTTTTATTGGCAGAGCTGCCGCTGCATCTTGCACCCACCACCTGCCATCCGCGTATCCCCACCAATTGGCTGGATTGCCGAAGCCTTTGCAGCGCAAACTGCCACTTTCCAAAATTTCTGCATCGAGGTGTGAAGCGATTTCTGGATTTTTTTTTGCCACCGTTAGATCTGTTGGCGCCAACTTCAGGTGTTGCTGGGCAATCTTCAAAGTATTTTCTTCTCCGTATGCTTCACACCAGCTTTTCCAGAGCCAATTAGGAGTGTTCACTTTAGCTGATTCGTTAAGACTGAGCTTTGCGTCAGAGCACGCAATTTTGCGCAATAGGGCATTTGCGAGCCCCTTGAGTCTATGATTCAATAATTGTCCTGCTAGGGCCACGGTTGTATTGACTGCAGCGTGAGGTGGTGTTTTTAAAAAAATAATTTGCGCAGTTCCGAGTCGCAACAGATGCTTTAAATGTTGAGCCCGTCGTGGTAGTGGCCGGTCGAGAAAACTCGAATAAATCTGATCTATTTCAGGTAAATGCCGAACTGTTTCCAGAACCAGCAATTTGGTAAAGGCACGATCCTCAGACTTCAATTCTTCCCATTCCGTTGTTTTGTCTAGCGCACCATTGATTGTGCAGCTTTTTTCAAGCACCCCCTCGAGTGTTTTCAGTGCCGCCCA
>Ga0163109_10000282_pt1 | contig 41432 bp, 44 predicted proteins | sample CRUFie1St13metaG_FD_108704 | JGI IMG/M metagenome (GOLD analysis project Ga0163109, IMG submission 108704) | Marine microbial communities from the Costa Rica Dome - CRUD Field 142mm St13 metaG | ecosystem: Environmental > Aquatic > Marine > Oceanic > Photic zone | place: Costa Rica: the Eastern...
AATATTACACCAACACATTCATATATACCATTTTTTGATAAAAAAAATGATAATGGTTCAGAGTCATTAGAAGTACAAACATCAGAAAATACAGAAGGTGTGGTATCAAGTGAAGAAATATTAGAAGAAGTACCAACTGAAGAAATATTAAAAGAAGTGCCAAGTGAAGAAATATTAGAAGAAGTACCAACTGAAGAAATGGAGGAAAAAATATTAAGAAAAACAATAGAAACGGAAAATACAGAAGTATTATTAAATGAACAAGAAAATCAACCCAAAAAAAAACGTTCTTACAGAAAGAAAATTCATTCAGAAATTACTGTTTAAACAAATAAGTAAATTTAAACATAATGAAATATTGGTTTGCTGTTGAAGGTAATATTGGATCGGGGAAAAGTGAATTCATGGAAATGTTACACAATGTGTTTAACGATAAAGTATCTTGTCGTAAAGAACCGCAATATAAATGGAAATGTACTCAACATTCAAAAGAATGTTCTTCTAATTTACTTGATTTATTTTATTCTGATACAAAACGATGGGCGTATACTTTTCAAACAAGATGTGTGGTGAGTCGTATTATGGATTATAAAAGAACTACAAAACAAATTACGTTTTGTGAAAGAAGTTGGGTATCTGATAAATATGTACAAGCAAAAACTCTTGTTGATTTAAACTTAATGAGTACTTTTGAATATGAATTATTTGAAGAATTTTATGATTGGACTACTAAAAGTGCTTCACAAATTTCTGGTTATATTTATTTGAAAAAATCTCCAGAAACTTGCTTTGAAAATGTTAAAAATGAAGTTGGTATTCAATTGACATATATTAAGCATTTACATAATGCATATGAAGATATGTTTTTAAATAAAACATTTCAAGATATCCCTATTCTTATTATAAATATGGATAAATCATATACAAAAGAAGAATATAAAACTATGCTTATTACTTCATTTCCTATTTTAAATAATTACATAGTTAAAGAATGTTTATAAACGTTTATAAAGCAAATGACAGAATATATAATTTGCGGATTGTGTGGATTTAGAGGTCTTGAAGTTGGAAGTACAATATGCATATTATGTAATAATGACAAAGACGCGAAAAAAAATAAAAAAGCAAAAAAATATATTGAACAAATCACAGAACCACCAAAAGATACAAACTTCGAAGAAGAATGTGTAGGATTGTATGAAAAGTATGTTTGTAAATCAAACAAGTATAATTTACCTAATCACCCTAGCGTGTTAATGGAATCAAGTTTGTTATCTGCTATACCAGTCAATGTTGATGAAAATCAGAATTTAAAATGTGTAAATAATAATTTATCTTCCATTCAAATTGAAACAATTGGAATGATTATTTCAAGTTATGGTAAATATTACCAAGACATTCATTATGGTAAAACAAGATGTGGGTTTTATTTAGGTGATGGTACAGGATGTGGAAAAGGTCGTGTTATTTCAGGTGTCATTAATGAATTGAAACTTACAAATAACATACAAAAAGCAGTTTGGTTTAGTGTTTCTCAAGATTTAGAAAAAGACAGTCAACGCGATTTAAATGATGTTATGTGTAATATGGAAACAATGAATCTTTTAAACAAATCTTATAAAAACAACGGGGTTATGTTTAGTACATATAATACTATTGTAAAACATAAAAGATATTGCGACTTGTGTGATTGGTTAGGTGATGACTATGAAGGTTTATTTGTATTTGATGAATCTCACAAAGCAAAGCAATGTTTAGATAAAAATAAAAGTAAGACTGCTGAAAAAATAATTGAACTTCAAAATAAATACCCCAAAGCAAGAGTTCTTTATGTAAGCGCAACAGGGTGTTCTCAAGTAGAGCATATGGGGTATATGGTTCGATTAAATTTATGGGGTAATGATACATTACATGAAGATTTCAAAAACTTTGTTGATGTAACAAATCATGGTGGTGATTTTGCAAATGAAATGGTAGCAATGCATTTGAAGAAATCTGGATTATATATTTCAAGAACACTTTCGTATAAAAAAGTTACAACAGGTGTCACTTTAATAAAAACAAGTGAATATAAAGAATTATATAATAATTCTATCAAAATCATTGATGCTATTCGTGCAAGTGGATTAATTGATGGTAAAATAAAAATGATGTTTGGAAGTGCAATGTTAAGATTTTTTCGTTCTCTAATTCTTACATTTAAAATAGAAAAAACAATAAAAATGATTACACAATGTTTAGAAGATAATATGAGTGTTGTTGTTACTACTCAAAGTACGTGGGAAACTCATCAAAATATCAATGTTGATGAATTTGATGCTCCAAAAACAACATTGTTGAAATTTATAAATCATATTAAAGATATAAATGAAGAAGATGAAGATGTTCAAGAAAAGTGTGATAATTTAATCGAAAAAATAGAAGAAATCAGGATTGGGTCAAAATTAAATGTGATTGATTCAATAATTGAAAAGTTTGGTGAAGATCAAGTTGCTGAAATTACAGGTAGAAAGAAATATACAATTAATAATGAATTAGTTCAAAGAAAAACTTCAAATTTAGAAGAAAAAGACTTATTTATAAATGACAAAAAACGGATTTGTGTTATATCAGAAGCCGGATCAGTTGGAATATCTCTACATGATGTAACAAAAAAATACAGAAGATTTCATATTATATTAGAATTACCATGGAGTGCTGAACAATTTGTACAACAATGTGGGCGTACACATCGTTCAGGACAAAAATCTGCACCTCATTATCAAATTGTGATAACTGATCTTCCAAGTGAAAGTCGTTTCTTAAGTATTATAATGAAAAGATTAAGAACATTAGGTGCATTAACAAATGGAAATCGGTTTATAAAAACTGATATGTTTGAACTTGGACAAGATTATGAAAGTGTAGAAGGAGAAATGGCAATGAATTCTATATTAAATAATGAAATGTTAAGTGCTAATTTAATGGAATTATTCCACAAATGCAACAAAGTAAGTAGGTTTTTCAATAGAATGATGATGTTAAATATTGAAACTCAACATACTCTATTTGAAATGTTTCACAAAGAATATTTGAAATATTCAAACGATGTACAAAGAAAAAATACTAAACAACAAATTCATGATGTTCTTATTTCAAATATTATAAACGTTCAAAATGAAAAATTAAACAACACAATGAATCTAACAACATTAACAGTATCATCAACACCAACTTATTATGAGAACATTAAAAGTGGTACAAGATTAATAAACAAACAAAATTCACTTGCTGTTGCAGTTAAACTTCATAAAGATTCTGATTTGTACAGATTATATCAATGCAATAAAATCAAAGAACCAATTGTTTCAATAAGTTATATTGAAAACGAATTTACAAAATATGACAAATCATATGATGAATTTAAAAGAACCTGGAATAAATGTATTGAACAAAGAACTGAAAAAATATTATTAGTAACAGGGGATTTATATGAAATTAGAATGCGCTTTAATAAACATAATGGAGTGAAAAATTCTAAACTTAAGAAAGTTTCCACTGCAAATCAAACAATAATGGGATTTCACATTGGTGATAAAATGAAAAATGTTGTGAAACAAATTATAAAATAAATGTTTAAAAATAAGAACTATATCTTTCTTTAATAAATTTTTTATGTTTTAAATTTTTCAAATTACTATATTCACATGTATTAAAAATTTTAACTTTCAAAGATCCTAACACGTTTTCAATATTTATATTATAATTTAACATATATTTTATCCCTAAATCTACAGTTTCTTGGTTGTTTAAGTACTTTAATATTGTATTTCTGAGTACAATAAAATGATCAATGTTTTTATCATATTTATTAAAATAAAACGATTTTATAGATGATTTATTTGCAAATATTACTGCATTTTTTCCTAATAAAACTGGAAATTTAATTGGGTTTACTATTTTCTTTTTGAATTGTTTCATATTAAAAATAGGAATTATTACACTAAAATATGCATAAATATCATCTAATTCATAAGACTTATTGTGAACTAATGGTGATATTAAATCACTATTTGATATATTTTCAGAAATAATATCAATGTTTGATAGTTCATTTTCTTCTAAATTATTATACACATTTTCATTAACTAACGACGGAAACATCGAAGGGTCATGATAATAATCCAATAAGATTTTTTTATCATCGTATTCCCGTTCAAACATTTTCAGCATTTTATCATATATAAAATCAGTTTTATTATCCTTTTCAATTGAAATGTTACTTTTATAAAATTGTACATTGTTAAGAAAAAATCTTATATCCCCGTCACAATGTGGTATAAAACTCCAAATATCCCTTTTTAATAAACCTTGTTGTTTTGCAATTTCATACATTTCTTTATGTGAAGCATTTGGAAAATGAATAATATCACATTCTTTCGTTAAATCACTAAATTTGTTACTTTTTACGTTGTTACAAATTAAAACTATTGGTATATACCACTTGCTATCTCTTAATATTTTATCCTTTTTAGCAATAGAAGATGCACCTTTTAAAGGGTTTATTAATTTCACAATTTCATTTATGCCACCATAATCATTTGTATTTGTAAAAGCATCCATATCATCAATAACTAATAATCTTTTATTCATAAAAAATCCTTTTGAATGTGTAATTTCTAATAATACATCATTTACCCATTTTTTATTTCTTGTAATAGAAGAATCAAAATAATATAAACAACATTTCAAATGTTTAGCAATCAATTTTATACATATTGTTTTTCCTATACCATTTGATCCATGAATTATTAATGCCTTTTTCTTTGCTTCGTGATTATAAAAAGAATGAATCCATTCAATAATATCTTCTGTTATTTGTTTATTATGAAAATCTTTCAAGACTTTTGGTTCTTTGTGAATTAATAATTTTTTTTTCTTTTTTTCGGTTACCATTTACTTTTATATTCTGATATCTTATAAATACAAATGTATTCAACGTACAAACATAAAAATGATAATTTACTTCAATTATTTCAAACTGAATTTGAATCAAGTGGTGTTTTAGATGATATTTTTAATCAACTTCTTGTAAAATTACAACCTTGGATATTAACAATAATCGCAATTTTTGGAGTTTATTTTATTCTTATTATAGGAATTTTGATTTTAATTTTGCGTAATGATATTAAAAAATAAATTCGTTTTACTAATCAATGGATGTTTCAGAAGATTATTTAAGTAAAAATCTTAACGTAATAGGGCAAATTCAACTTCACGCCAAAATTTATATACGAAATGGAAACATATACATTGAAGAAAATTACGCATTTTTATCATCTTTAAAACGATATTTTATGGGTGATAACCGTTTTGATACACTTGAATTTATAAGAACTTTAATTCATAGTACATTTGTATTGTGTGATAGAATTATGCTTGATGATAAAAAGGAAGATGTTACTAAATATAATTCAATACTCTCCAGATTAGGGAATGATTTAATAAATTGTCAACAAGGAATTAAAAACATCAAAGATACATATTCAAACGATGCTCGTGTATCATCCACAGTTGAAGTATTAATTGATAACATTAATGTTGAATATAATAAAATTACAAAGTATTTACATCATGATTCACCAAAGCATCGCGAAAAGAAAAAGAATTCGTAATTAATCTTCTTGTATGAGGACGTTTTGCTCTTCTTATTTTTCTTGTACCCTTTTGTGAAATATTATATAATGAAAACAAAGGAGTTTCATATATATTTTCTATAGGTTCTTCCATTATGAATTTTTTCATAATCCCATGCTTTATAATCAATGGAATGTCATTTCTCTTCAATATAGCCTCAACTGGATCAATAAAATAATCAGAAATTTCATATAAATAATTATTATCCATTTGGGATAAGTGATCTTTAATAGCATTATTTGACATTTCGTTGTTATTATAAAAAGCAAACATTTTCAAATCAAAATATCTAGAAGCATACAAATGGATGTATGGGTGTAGTTTTAAATGCCCGATTTGTAAATAAATCATCACTAATTGACTAAAAGACAATACTTCATTTGTATATGAGTTGCAAGGAGGTAAAGGATGTGGTTCAGACAAATCACATTTTAACAAATTTTTCAAAATTATATTTTTTATTTCATTTACAGAATACACCCAATATTTAAACTTTGAATATACATAAACAGGTTCTTTCACGTCACTTACATGTGTTGTTAAATCTAATAAAGTATGATTTTGAGATTTTTGTTTTCTTAATATTTTATTTTTTAATTTGCAAAAAAATTTCCAAGCAAAATATCTTATTTTCAGTTCATAATTTATTAAATATTTCATAAATTGTATCGTATTTTTATTTGAAAAAACACAACCTCTTCCAAAAGAATATAATGATGCTAAGAAATGCCCGTAACCTTTCGTTTTATATATGTAACTAAATTTTAAGCAATGTGTTTTTATTTCAAAATTATCAAGTTCATTTAAACTTGAAAAAAAAGGTGCATTATTATCAAAGGAAAACATTTATATTATATATATATTACATTTTTAAATACGAGTTAAAGACTATAATACATATATACATATAAATGGCGCTTATATTACCTGGAAAAATGACAAAAAGTGAATTTTTAAAACACAAGTCAAAATGTAGTGTTCAACCAAATGCTCATTTACAAGGTAAAGATAAATATAAATATGGAAAACCAGATCCACCATTTAATGTTTATAGAGTTTCGGAAAATGGTCTTATTTTTCCAAGATTTTACGCACTTGATAATATTAAAAATTATTCATATATGTACAAAACACCAAAACAAATTAATTTAGAATTTAATGGTAATCTTCGAGATCATCAAGTAAAAGCCATTGAATGTATATTAAAATCATATAACGATTGTGGTGGAGCACTTTTATGTCTAGGATGTGGTTTAGGTAAAACTGTTGTAGCAAATGCTATGATTGCAAAAATGAAAATTAAAACTGTAGTTTTAGTTCATAAAGAATTTCTGTTAAATCAATGGAAAGAAAGAATAACACAATTTTTACCAAACGCAAAAATAGGTAAAGTTCAAGGAAAAATAATTGATGTGGATAATAAAGATATTATTTTAGCAATGCTTCAAACGGTTGCAATGAAAGAAAATATTCAAAATATTTTCAACGATTGTGGATTGTTAATTGTTGATGAATGTCATCATATTGCCGCCCGTGTGTTTTGTAACGCTTTATTTAAAATACCAGTTCAATATACATTAGGATTATCTGCTACACCAGAAAGAAAAGACGGACTTGAATACGTTATACATTGGTTCCTTGGTCCTACCGTATTAAAAATGGATAATATTTCAGAAAATAACGTTCAAGTATATATGAAAGATTTTGATATGGAATATCCTGATGAAGAATATAACAAAATGGGAAAACTTGCTTTACCAAAAATGATTACAAATTTAAGTAATTTAAATGAACGAAATGAAAAAATAGTAGAAATTGTACTTGATCTTATCCAAGAAGACCAAAGACAAATTCTTATACTTAGTGAACGCAGAGAACAACTTAAAACTTTACTTCAATTATTTGAAACATTAGATGTTTCATGTGGGTTATATATAGGTGGAATGAAGGAAAAAGAATTGAAAAATGCAGAAGTAAAAAAAATTATGTTAAGTACTTATGCCATGACATCAGAAGGTTTTGATAATCCAAATTTAAATACACTTGTTTTTGCTACACCTAAAACAAATATTGAACAATCAGTTGGAAGAATTCTTCGAAAAATACATGATATTGACCCAATTGTTATTGATATTATTGATAATTATTCATTGTTTAAAGTACAAGGGTATCAAAGAAGATATTTTTATAAAAATAAAAATTATACAATTCATAGAAATGCCCAACAAGAAAATACATTAACAACCAAAGAATACTCATTTTCCGATGAGTTTGACGATTAACTTCTTACTGGTACTGTAAAAGCGTTTAATATATATCTATCTAATGTCATTACATTTGACTCTTTATATTTTTTTATTTTTACATGAACTACATTTTTATTCATATTTGTATTTGATATCATCGTATTATTAGTAACAGTTTCATTGTTGTTATTGTTATTGGAAGTCCTTCTATTTGTAACAGTTTCATTGTTGTTATTGTTATTTGAAGCGCTTGTAACAGAAGTCCTTCTATTTGTAACAGTTTCATTGTTGTTATTATTTGTAACAGTTTCATTGTTGTTATTATTTGTAACAGTTTCATTGTTATTGTTATTTGAAGTGCTTGTAACAGAAGTCCTTCTATTTGTAACAGTTTCATTGTTGTTATTGTTATTGGAAGTACTTGTAACAGAAGTCCTTCTATTTGTAACAGTTTCATTGTTGTTATTGTTGTTATTTGAAGTCCTTCTATTTGTAACAGTTTCATTGTTGTTATTGTTATTGGAAGTGCTTCTATTTGTAACAGTTTCATTGTTGTTATTGTTATTGGAAGTCCTTCTATTTGTAACAGTTTCATTGTTGTTATTGTTATTGGAAGTCCTTCTATTTGTAGTTCTAGTAGAGGTAAAAGATGTTTCGTTATTGTTATTTTGATTTGATGTATTTCTTTGTAATTGTTGTAATTTGTTTGAAATATTTGTTGTTCTTGTTTGTGAATTTCGTAATTGAGATTGTAAAGATTTTATTTCATTTTCAGATTGTTGTAATTTAGATTTTAGTTCACTAAATCCATATTTTGTCTCATTTTGTCTTTGACTTTCTAACAATTTCATTTTCATTTCTTTTTCTCTTGACTTATTTTGTAATTTTAATTTTAATAATTCAATTTTTTTTAATTCCGCAGATTGATTTGCTCTCAATTTGTTTTCTATTATTTTCATTTTTTGCTCAGTTGATAATTTAGACATTTGAGACGGAGTCATTTGGGACGGAGTCATTTGAGACGGATACATTTGGGACGGAGTCATTTTATACGGAGGGGACATTTGAGACGGATACATTTGGGACGGAGTCATCGTTGATCTTAAACCACTTGAATTTTGTCTATATGACGATATGATTTGGCGCTCTTGTTTCATTTGGCGTAGTCTATTTTGCTCTCGACGTAGTCTATTTTGTTCTTGTTTTCTTTGTGCATTCATCAATCTATTTTGTTCTTTCCTACTTTGTGCATTCATCAATCTTTTGAATTGTCTGTTTTTTTCTATTTGCTCTCGACGTAGTCTATTTTGTTCTTGCTTACTTTGTGCCATATATCTTTGGTGTTGTCTGTTTTTTTCTATTTGCTCTTGACGTAGTCTAGTTAGTTCTTCCTTACTTTGTGCCATATATCTTTGTTCTTGCTTACTTTGTGTCATATATTTTTGGTGTTGTTTATTTTTTTCTATTTGCTCTCGATGTAGTCTATTTAGTTCTTTCTGACTTTGTGCCATGTATCTTTGGTGTTGTTCTTGATTTTTCTTTTCTTGTGCGTTTTTTTCTTTTTGTTTTTGTTTAATTTTTTTTTCTAATTCTTTTATTGTGCTTTGTTTTTCTTTTTCTTGTGTTTTTAAACTATTTAACTCAGTTTTATGTTTTTGTTTTAATTGACTATCATTATCACTTGTTGAATTATTCAGTTCTTTTTCATGTTTACTTTTTAATTCTTCTAGTTGCGATTGTAATTTAGATTTATTTTCAGTTTCTTTTTGTAATTCTTTTTGTAATGCAATTACTTCATTTACTTGCTCTTCTTCTTCTTCTTCTTCTTCTTGGACTACTTGGACTTCTCCTTCTCTCTCTTCTATGTTATTATTATCATTTTGATCTTTTCTTTTCGAATATATTTTATCACCTTTCAATAATATTCTTTCCTTTTTTACATCATATATTTGTTTAATTTTAATTTTTTTCTTAAAATTGTCAGTGAATCTTGAATCTTTCAAATTGTTACATAATATTTCAAAATTTCTATTATTTGACGGTATATGATCAAGTATATCAAGTATCTTAAGATATATTTCGAAATATGTTTCCAAGTATATATCGTTTACATAACACGGTCCAGAAAAACCATTTACTTTAAAGTTCAAACCTTTTATAGTAAATCTTTCCGCATTAACAAATCTATAAATTGGTACTTTTATATTTAAGTTTAAATTATTGTTTGTTTGAAAAAGTGGAACAGTATTATAAAAGTCTTTTATAATAAATTTATCACAAGGTCTAGTATATTCATAATTATACATTTCTGCGAGAACATTGAAATGTAAACATTTTACATATAAGTTTGAATCAGTTGTAGATTTTTTATAAATTATTTTCATTATTTTGAATACTATTTCTTTCGCTTTTTTTATATGATTAGTTATAATAGTTTTTATTTTTTGAACATGATTTCCACTGTGACATTTTAAAGCCCTTTTATGTTCTAAATAAGAATATTCCAATTGTTTATTATTAAGTATATCAAAAAATATTTTACATAAAAATAAATTAATTTTTTTTAAATCAATATGAGTTTCTGCATTATTCATCAACTCATTAAAAAAGTTAGTATTATAATTCTGTGGAAAAATAATATTGTACTTTGTAAACAATTGTTTAAACTTTTCATTCAAATCATTAAACTTTTCATTCAATCTATTGTTGTTGTTGGTATTATCCGTATCAATCATAAAATTAACCAAATCGGAATATTTATAAGGAATCGTATATATGAAAACAGTTAACAAGTCATTACTTGTGTTAACATCTTTTTTAATAAAATCAGTTCTATATAGTAAATTATCATTTTTTTGTACTAGATAATCATCAGTTTTGTTAGCCACTAGTAAAAATTTTTTTTCTAATAAATCGTCTATATATTTTACTTCTCCACTTATCATATCTTGCGTAAGAGTATCACCAATGGGCTCATTATCCTGATCTTCAAAAACATATATTCTAAGATTATATGCTTGTAGTTTTAAACTTTTTGAACTTTTTGTTGAAATTTCATGCCTCAAGTCTTGCAAACTTGTTAAGGCATTTATATTTATATCTATATTTAGATTTAGATCTTTGAGTTTATTATCATTATACAAATATATCTTTATCATATATAATATATGTTTATATTTATATTTTCAGAATTTTTTTATAATATATTCATGGATATAAAAATTCTGAAAATAGTAAATAAAATTTATTAACCTAATTTATCTTAATCTTAAAACTAAATGCAAAGTACTTTCTTTTTGTATGTTATAATCACTCAATGTTCTACCATCTTCAAGTTGTTTTCCGGCAAAAATTAGCCTTTGTTGATCAGGTGGAATTCCTTCTTTGTCTTGTATTTTTGATTTTACGTTATCTATGGTATCAGACGCTTCAACTTCTAGAGTTATTGTTTTACCAGTCAATGTTTTTACAAAAATTTGCATAATATATATTATATAATATATTATTTATTCTTTAAAATTTGTTTCAATTCATCTAACTTTTTTTCAACATCTTTTTGCCTTTGTTGAGCAATTTCAAGGTCTGTTGGTATGAGTAAAATGTGCTTTCTATATAATTTAATAGACCATAGTACAATTTGTATAATACTTACTATAATTGGTATACTCCATAACAATTTTGAACAAAATGACAAACTTGTAAACGCCTCTATAGGCCCATTTAAATTAGTAGTCACCACATTGTTAACTGTTTCATTTGCAACTCCATTTGCATTTACTGCATTTGCAACTTGATTTGCAGTATTGTTAACGGTTTCATTTACTGCATTTGCAACTTGATTTGCAGTATTGTTAACGGTTTCATTTACTGTATTTGCTACATTTGCATTTGCTGCATTTACTGCATTTGTATTTACTGCATTTGCAACTTGATTTGCGGTATTGTTAACGGTTTCATTTACTGTATTTGCTACATTTGCATTTGCTGCATTTGCTGCATTTGTATTTGCATTTACTGCATTTGCAACTTGATTTGTAGCATTAGAAACTTTATTTACTTTTTTTTTCAATTTATTTAATTCACTTTGAACTTGTTTTATATCATTTTGATTCATTCTTTATTTATTATAAAAGAAAATAAAAATAAAAAAAAAGTTATTTATAAATATTATTCTTTGTTGATAAATAATGAGTGGTAAATGTGTATATAACTTGATTATAGGAGGATTTAAATTTTATGGAAATGTTTCTAAGGATAGTTTACGTGATGTTATTGAGATTCCAGAAAATTTGGGAATATGTACAAAATTATTATCATGTTCACCTTTTGAAATAATGAATAAAGATATAGATTATAACTCTAAAAAATATAATTTTCAAAATAATTTTTTTAATACACATTATTTTGTTCATTTTGATAAAAATGAAGTGAAAGTGAATTGCGAATTAAATTCAGGAGAAGAATTTATAGTTGAACATTCGTACATTTATACAAAGTATTGTGGTAAAAAGGCAAAAAAAAAGCATAAACTAGAAGCACTTCAATTTAAAATAGAAAACAACACAAGTTTATGTATTGGTTCAAAATATGTATCTAATTTAACATTATATAAATTGGAAAAAGATATTCGAATATTTGCTTGTAAAGTGAATAACAATATATATTATGATGAAATACCTGATAGTTCAAGTGAAGCAATAATATATTATTTTCAAATAATTCCATATTCTGATATTTTTATAAATGATAAAACTCTATTTACGGATGAGTTACATATTAAAAATAGCATAATAAAAACTATACATTCTGAAGTCAAACCACAAAACTGTTTTATAATTTCACAAAATAAAAACAAATATCTTGTTGCAATAATAAAATGATCTATAATAAAGATGAATTGATAGAAATATCTTCATTAATTTTTTGCTCTTTGCGTGATAATCAATCTCTTCAAAGACAATACAAAGAATGTATATATGATGAAAAGGATTTGTTAAAGCCAAAAGAAGATAAAGAGAATTTTTTATATAGATATCATGCTCGTGGGTTAAAAATGCTTTCTCAAAGAATGATTTACATTGATAAAGGTGTGTATATATTTTTGTATAAAGAAAAATGTATTATTGTTTTAAATAATTCAAATAAAGAATATTTTGATGTAATCTGTAAATATGTTAATAAATATAAAAAAGTTACATCAAATGTGTGTCCGACTGTAATATGGTGTTGTATAAATATGTATTATGAAAATGTATTGTTTTACATAAATTCATTAGAAATAAAAAATGTTTATTTTGATTTATTTATAATTGGTAGTGTTTGTAATTTTGTGAATTCAAATAAAATAAGAGATAAAACGTTCATATGTTTACAAGAAGAAAACCCGTTAAAGAAAAAAGAATACTTTATTTTAGAAGGATATGACTTTGATTTAAAATCAAATTTACAAGATTATTCTTTGAAATTTATGAACAGAATTGTAAATATTTATTAAATTATTCGTTCATATACCTTTAGAAAAACATAATCCATAAATTAATAAATTAAGAAATGGGGAAAAAGAATACACAACCATTTGATTACAAACAACAAAAGAAAGCGGCTAAACAAGCACGAACAAATTCACAAGCAAGTACAAACGACGTTCCGTATTATAAAAAAAAGGTAAAAAAACCAATAAATGAAGAAATGGAAGAAGATCAAGCAAAATGGGCGAAAGGTAAATTACAAAGCGGAAGTTTATTTAGTGATAGCGAATGTTCATCACAGAAAAGTAGTGATTCTGAAAATGAAAAACCAGTACCTATAAATATAATAGAAAGGAAAGAATCAAAACAAGAAAAGTCAAAAAAAGCAAGTTTTATTAAACCACCGGATAGTAGTTCTGAAAGTGACAATAATAAGAAAAAGAAGAAAAAAGTCTCTCGTAAAGGTGTATTTAGCGACAGTGGCGAATCATCTTCATCAGATGAAGAAACAGATACTGATGATGAACCGCCAAAATTAAAAGAGCAACCAACTATGCTACAAAATTTTACAAAGTTTATATCAGAACCAAGTTGTGTAAGCAAATCAAAAGCAATCATTAAAAAAGTGTTACATGAAAGAGGCAATTCAAATATAAGTATTGCATTTAAAGGTGGTAAAGAGTCGAGTGTATTGTTACATTTAGTAAAAACTGTAATGGATGAAATGAATTGTGCTTATGATATATTAGATATTGTGTACTTTTCTCCTGAAGTTGATGAAATTGAAAAATTGAAAAGTTACAATCAAGATTTTGTGAAATCATTAAAAATGAACAAATGTTACAAAGTAATTCAAACAAATGATATAACAGAAGGTTTACAAAAGTATATTCATAGTTCAAATATAACAACAATGATTATTGGTATAAAATCATCAGACGAAGGTGCTAAAAGCCTTCAACATACTATGCAAACACAAGATGTTGTACAATTAAATCGTATTCATCCACTTTTGCATTGGAGTTATAAAGAAATTTGGGAATATATTAAAACAAATGATGTTTATATATGCGAGTTGTATAAACATGGATATACAAAACTTCAAACAAACTTAACAACAACAAGAAATCCTCTTTTATCAGACAAAAAGTCCAATTCATTTAAACATGCTTCAGAGTTATCTGATATATTAAAAGAAGATTGGAGTACTTTTACGGAAATGGAAGGTAAAGTTTTAAAAGGTGGTCAAAGAGGTAGATTAATGCTTGGCGTCCGTACGGCTCGAATAGACGTAAATCCTTACGGATTTGAAGATGGAATTTATGTTGGAAAAGCAAGAGTAAATGAAGTTGATAAAAAATATAGAAAAGCATTGATTAGTATTTCATCACGAATTGATATAAGTGGAAAACCAAAAAGAACAGTAGCAGTTTATATTTCACATAAATATTCTACAGATTTTTATGGTAAATATGTAAATATACATATTTTAGGATTACTGAGAAAGCAAGCACAATATGACAGCGAACTTCAACTTCGAAATGCAATGGATGTTGACATAAAATATCTCGAATCAATCGTAATAGATCGAGATATGAAAGTCTAATATATACTTTATATTACAATATATAAATATTTTTTTCTTTTTATGAACAAAAGAAAAAAATATTTTTTTACTTTAACTTATTATACTATGAATAATATTTATATCATTTAAACAATGATTTACATTATTTAATTTATCAGATAACTTTCGTATTTCATTTTCAGTTTTTAATTTTTCATATTTTATGACGTGATAATTTTGTGTTAATAAATCATTTTTTAATAAATATATATATCGTTTTTTAGTTTGTTCTTTATATGATTTAAACTTTTTTTTTAATTTTTTATTTTCAATGTTATCATAATGATCCAATTTTCTACAAATATAATTATCATTGTTTATTGGTTCGTGTATTTTTGACCATCCTGGGTAAGATACACATCTACAGTTGTACCAAGTTACATGTCCTATATGTTTTGCATTACTTGTTATAACACGTCTATCAAACAATTTATTATAATGAACTTCCCATAATTCATTTTGATTACAAAAATTATAAAAAAAAGGATTTATATGACTAAGTTTTAGTAAATCAAACATATTTAATTCTTTGGTTATTTCTAACCATATATTATAAGAAATGTCACTAAACTTCATTAAATTATAACTAAATATTATCTTTAAAATGATGCATAATCACTTCCTTCATATCCAGAAATTTGATTTATTTTATTTTCAACTTTTTTATTTTCTTTTACATTTTTAACGGGTTTTTCATTGTTTTTATTTTTTTCAACTACATTTGTTTCTTCTTTTGCGCAATCTGTACAATTTGATCTATCACCAGACAATAAAATTACACCAACAGCGATCGCTAAAGCACCTATTGTCATATATTTGCACGTATTGTCAGACATTGTATATTATATAATAAAGAATATATTTTATATTTTGATTTATCCGACTAAAATTCCATTTTCTTCAATTTTAAAATCAAAACTATCGCAAATATTTTCATTATTTCTCCAATACATAACTTCATCCCAAAAACTTTTTACCAATGGTGATACCCACATCCACCAAATGTCGTCTTTATTTACTTTAATAATTTTTAATCCATTATTTTCAATATATTCAACATATAACCCTTTATCCAAATTAAATATTTGCATATATACTTGCATTTGAGCAATATAAAAATCTGCTGGTTTATCTTGATATGTAAATTTACTTGGGCATTTTATTTCAATCAGCACATCTTTATAAATTCCATCTGGGACTCCTCCAATATATTCAAATTTGGGATGTCTTGTAAAGCCTGGTTTTTCCACCAATGATTCATCTATTTTTAAAAAATCACATAGTTTACTTAACGCTTTTGGCTCAAGTTCAACACCCCTTCTCATTGATTCTGTAAAGGGTTTTTTCTTTCTCCAATGACATTTTTCTAGAAGCAAATCACTTCTTGTTTGAAAAGGAGATATTCCTAACAATACAGGAACATCCCTTGCTGATACACACGTTGACCTACTTTGTTTGTATGAGTACATTTAATGAAGTAAGAACTTCAATCCTTTAACTCATGAAACCCGAGTTATTTTTAAATTCAAGATGAACACGTAATACACCCTTCGTCTCGTGTACACACCATATTATCATTATTTTTTACCGGGACAGTAACTTTAACAGCCGATACATTTGGTTTCGATCGTAAATAATACACACACGTTTTTAAACCTTTTTGGTGAGCGTAAAAATACATACTTGATAATATTTTTGTAGAAGGCTGAGCAATATAAAGATTCATAGATTGACTTTGGCAAATAAATGCACCTCTATCAGCAGCCATATTTATTACAACTTTTTGACTAATTTCCCATACTGTTTTATATAATAATTTTATATTTTCAGGTAAATTTTCTAAATTTTGCACAGATCCATCATGTTCCAACAAATGATTCATTGTTTTCGTATTCCATAAACCTAACTTTTGCAAGTCGTCTATTAAATATTTATTTACACAAGTAAATTCACCACTGGACGTTCTTCTATTAAATAAATTAGAAGTTAATGCATCTATTGATTCACTATTTCCCATAATTTGAGAAGTTGAAGCAGTTGGCATTTGAGCCAAACATAGTGAATTTCTTACACCATGTTTCATAATATTTTCTTTTAAAATTTTCCAATCCCATCTTTTTGATGGTTGTACATTCCACATATCATATTGAAATATTCCTTTACTTAACGGCGAATCTTTGTAAGATTCATATGTTCCATCTTGTTTTGCTAACTCACAAGAAGCAGTCAAAGAACCATAATAAATTGTTTCAAATATGTCTTTATTTAATTGAACAGATTCTTTACTATCAAAAGGGTATCTCATTTTCATAAATGTATCTGCTAACCCTTGTGTTCCTATTCCTATTGGTCTATGTCTCATATTTGAACGTTTTGCTTCTTCAATAGGATAGAATGATTTATCAATAACATTATTTAAATTATAAGTCACTGTTTTTGCTACATTTTTCAATTTTTCAAAGTTAAATTCACCATTTTCTACAAATTTTGGTAAACAAATAGATGCCAAATTACAAACAGCAGTTTCATCAGGTCCAGACCACTCTACAATTTCTGCACATAAATTTGAACTTTTTATTGTCCCAAGATTCTTTTGATTGGATTTTTCATTACAAGCATCTTTAAACAATAAATATGGTGTACCAGTTTCCGTTTGACTTGTTAAAATAGCAGACCATATTGTTTGTGCTTTTATTTGTTTTACAAATTTACCTTCATTTTCATATTTTGTATAAAGTTTTTCAAATTCTTTTCCGTAAACATCACTTAAACCCGGACATTCATCAGATGACATTAAACTCCATATTTCATTCTTTTTTACTCTTTCCATAAACAAATCTGGTATCCATAAAGCAGTAAATAGATCGCGGGCTCGTAAACTTTCATCTCCATGATTCTTCCTCAGATCCAATAACTCCATAATATCACAATGCCATGGTTCTTCATAAATCGCTATACTTCCAGGTCTTTTTCCATTTTGATCAACATATTTAGCCGTTGCTTCAAAGTTTTTTAACATAGGTATTGTCCCCGATGACATTCTTCCACTTGATTTAATAATTGAATTTCTCCCTCTTATATCATGTATACTTAATCCAATACCTCCAGCATATTTTGAAATCAAAGCCGTATTTTTCAAAGTATCATAAATACCTTCTATTGAATCACTTTTCATTGTCATCAAAAAACACGAAGCAAGTTGAGGAAAACGTGATCCACTGTTAAACAATGTTGGTGTCGCGTGTGTAAAATATCCATTACTCATTAATTCATAAGATTCAATAACTTTATCAATATCTTCTCCATGAACTTGGAGAGCAACTCTTAAAAACATATGCTGTGGTCTTTCAACTATTTTATTATTAATTTTCAATAAATAAGAACGCTCCAATGTTTTGAAACCAAAATAATCAAGAAAATAATCATTCTTATAATCAATGTGATTTTGTAAAACTTTATGGTGTTTTTCAATTAATTCCATAAATTCATTTGAAATTAACTTTTCTTCGTGTAATTCTTTATAAACATTTTGTAACGAATCTTTTGTATTTTTATGCATGTTACTTACAACAATACGAGAAGCAAGTACCCCATAATCTGGATGTAAAATAATCATAGATTGTGCAGTTTCTGAAGCCAATTCATCAATTGTACTTGTATCTATACCATCGTAAATACTTGCGCATATTTTTTGTGCTATTTTTGTACAATCAACGTTATTTTCTGAAATATCCCAAAGTAACTTCTTCATTCTTAAACTTATTTTATCAAACATTACAGGTTCACTGATACCAGAACGCTTCAAAACTTGCATTATATTACTCATATATCTTTCGCTTAAATACTTATTTAGAGTTTTTTTCAAATAATACGTTTCAAAATTATTTTACAAAAAAACTCTCATTTATGAATTAAAGGATTTACAAGGTATATGGTTTTATATACATTGTATCTTTTCGGTGCTAAAATTCATCATGTGTATGAAGTGTGTTTGTTTGGGAAACAAGTTGTTTATTCAATAATTCACTTTTCAAAGCAAAAAAAACTTGTTTACAACATTCAAAGTGAAATTTGGGAAATAATATCAAATGACGAGCATTTACCTTTTTATGATTTTGTTGCAATATAAACTACTATTTTTACACCCAACAATTAAAGTAAAGTAATTGTAAAAAACATTTTTCAAGTCTTGCGTATTCTTTTTGCGAATAACCAACAATATTACAAAATTTTTCTTCAGATATATGATCATCATCTAAAAACTTTATTGCAATATTAAATGCTTGTGATAAAATACGATGAATATTATGGTTTGTTAATATTATATTATGAGTATACACCACTCGTTTCAAATAAATCCACATAACATCCACTATACAAGATTCGCATTTTGTATGTAACAATATTCTTTTATAGTAATCTTGTATACTTATTATGGGTATTTTACTTGTGTAAAAATCATCAACATTTTCAAGTTTTGAGATAAAATCAGGCTGATATAAAATACCAAATTCTTTCTTCAATTCGGATTCAAAAGATATCATATTTAATATAACTTTATTCTCTAACTTTTTAATATAATATAATAAATAATACGGTGAGTTATCAGTTGGTTTGTCTATACTATCCCCAAGGTGAAAAAATTCACATTTATTAAATATAATATATATAATATAAATGAAAACATATATGTTCCTTGGTCATGGCAGCAAAAACCAAATAAAAAATTTTGGTAAAGTTAAAAAAATAATAGACGAAATTGTACAAGATATTCCTCTTAAATCTAAACTTTTATATTTTGGAGATGAACCAAACCCCAAAGCACCGGATATTGGTCTTGTATATGAGTACATAAAAGAACAAAGACCGGATTTATACATTCATATGATACAAAATAAAATAGCAAAAAAATATGGATATCCAAAATGGGTAAATAAAGTAAGTTGGCATAATGATGTTTCAAAGGCGTGTGAAGATAATAAATGGGGGGGAGTGGATTCAAATGGAAACCCGTGTTCTAACACTAAAAGGTGGATAGAATATCATAATAAACACGGAATAAAAAAGTGTTTTATTCTGGGTGGTGGTAAAATTACTTTAATAGAAGCAAGGTTTCTCAGAAAATTGGGAATTCCTTATGATTATTATCCCGTTATGAGAAAATATCTTGGAGACAAAAAGACAATAGCACGTGATAATTCAGTTGGTATAACAAGACGGTTATCTAAAAAAAAACTTCCAATATAATTTTATAGGTTTTTTTTGAATGCACCTTTTTCTACCATAAAATTTTATTATCAAATTCGTATAATATATGATCACTGACTCTATGTACACATTGATATTATTACTTATTATATTTTATGTTCTTCACGAAACAAAATATACAACACAAGAAAGTAATAAATGGATAGGTGGTCCTACAAGTCATGTACCAAAGCCAATGTCAAGATGGTCCTATAATGTTTAAGAACTACGATGTGAAACAACAATCTCTTTTTCCATTGCACCTATAACAGTAACAAAAATTTCATCATCTTTTTCAAAAGATTTACATAAATCAGATGAATTCATAGGAAGTTTCAAATCTTCTCTATTATTACCATCATCATCCATAACAGATAAAAATCCATCTTCTGTTATATCAAGTAATGTGTATTCTACACGAGTTATATTTGGAACGTTCATATTATGAGAAGTAGGACACATATCTTCATATTTTTTACCTGTAAATATATCAATACCAACAAAGTGAGCCTTTGCATGACCATGTTTTCCAGTTTTTGAAGTTGTAACATCAATCACTTTACAAGGATTTCCTTTCAATAAAACATATGATCCCTTTTTTATCGACCCAGCCTGAACAGGATAAGTTAGCGATGCACCAGACTCGTTTGAATCAAATGTATCAATATTCATTTAATAAGTAAAAGAATTTATTTTCTAAATAAAAGAAATATGAAAAAAGGAAGATTTATCATTCACGAAAATCCTTGGAAAATGTATTTGCTTGAAAAACTTAACGAACCAATCAAAGATCGTTATTATAATGGTATAGGTTTTGAAGCAAATAAACAAGTTAAAGAATATGTAAAGAAAAAATAAATAAATGGTAAAACTTGTTAAGAAAAAAGGTGAAGTAAATTTACCATCATTAAATGACGACGTTGAACCAAATATATTCAAAGAAGATGATAATCATTACTTTGCTTTAGAAGACACAGAAAGTAATACAAAAGAAAAAATAATTTCAAAATACGTGAAAAAACCAAAAAAGAAACACTTTAAAAAACAACTGTTGAAACAGGAATAGTTAAAGTATTATATGACTTTGTAGTTAAATGAAAACATATAAAAGTGTCTTGTATACAAGCAATAACAAACATATTGATTTATATGACTTTGGATCGCCTGTTTTGTTTACTGAATTTATACAAGCACCTTCTCCATATCAAAAAGATTATAATCAGCAAATAAACGGAATTTATTATTTTGATAAAGAAGAAAATATTTATATTATAAAAACCTTATACCAAGGAGATAAAATAAATGACGACACTTTCAAATATTCAATAAAAACAGATACAATTCAGAAAATATTAAATGCTATAAAAAGATATAAAATTTTAAGAAAGTTAAGAATATTACTTACAACATTATATTTACTTCAAAAACATTTTTATGATGTTATGGAATTTACATATCGTCCAAATAATAATGGTTACATAAGAGTAAACGCTCATTTTAAATCATTGATTTTCTCACCACCAAACTTTGACCCATAGTATTATTCAATGATTGTCGACTGTTATAAAACTGATTGTATGGTACAAATTTAATTTTAAAAACAGGAATGTCTGTATTTGACAATAGTTTTTCATATTTTGTATTTTTCGTATATTTTAGACAACGTTTGAATGTTACTTTATTTAATTTGTTTTGTAAAGTTTTTATTTTACCATTTTTATAACCAACATCCATATTGTAAGAATATTTATTTTTTGGGATATTTTTATTTTTTATTTCTCTTTCTTCTTCAATTTGAAATTTATCAATTGTTTTATCAACACAAATTTGAAGTTCTTTTATTTCGTCAAATAATAGATCGGAACATGCTTTCAATAAAATTACATTGACTTGAGTAATGTAATACCCTTCGTGTGTGAAAACTAATGAAAATGGTTCTCGTAATTTTTTGTCCATTATGAGTCCAAATATTCCAAATGATCTACCAAAACATAATACAAAATCATTTTGAGATGGCCACCCCATTGAACATTTATAATCTGGACTATTCATACAAGACAAAGGGTGTGTATGATATGATGAAAATTCATTATTTTCCTTGTTTAGTTTATTTATTGACACTTTATTTTTGGAATAATATTGCTTTATTATTTTGTTTACAATATAATTATTGTTTATTTTACTCATAACAAATACACCACTTGTTTCGTTGCATTCAGATGCAAATAAACTCTTTATTATTTTTGTAATAATATCTCGTGGAATAAATATTTTGATTTTTATAATACTAGTTGTATTTATTGGTTCATTCATTTGAACAATGTTTGATTCAACTTTTAATTGTTTTTTTACTTTCTTCCAAAATGACGAATCACCTAAAATAAACAATTTATTTTGATGTAAATATGCATATTTATCTTGGTATTTGAATATTATATTTGGCTTTATTTTTTGAATTGTTTGTTTTACATTTTCTGACGCACCTGCTAATATATTTTTCAATAATACTTTTTTCTGATTTGTATGCAGTTTTTTTATTTCACTATGTTTATTATAATATAAAAGCATATATAAGTATAATTAGAATATTTATTGCAAATCAAATTTTTTATATATTGGACCTACTTTATATATATTTGTATTCATATTTCCTATAGGAGTGTCTTCAAGAAGTGATAATTCTTGAATTTTCATTATTGTTGTAAACTTTTTCATTTGGTTATTTAAGATTGTAAAACATACATCTTCATTTGGGTTCAAATAAACATCAGTTGGTGTACTTTGATATTCATATAAACCTATTGTTTTATTATTTATTTTTTGAATTATATCATGGTTTTTAAGTTTAGGATTTTCTGTATTATAAACATAATAACCAACTAATTCTGAAGGAATCAGATTTCTAAAATAACAATACATTGCATCAACAGGGTATAAGTTGACTTTAAGAGTACCCCCAATATAATCTTGTTTTGTTTTTATTATTTGTTCTGATATTTTTTGTGCAACATATTGAGAACACCCCCAAGATAAACTATCTGTATTATTAAATCCAAACGAAATTAAACCGATTATTTTCCCAGATTTATCTATTATTGGACCACCAGAGTTTCCGCCATAAATTGGTGCTGATATACATATACTTTCAATTAAATTTCCATAAATATATTTGTTATCTCTTACAACACCTTTTGTAACTGATATTGCATCAATACCTTGTGGGTCACCAAATACATAACACGTAGAACCATTTATTACTTTTTTACTATTACCCCAAGATAAACAAGATTGTTCACTTAATTGTACACACGGTTTTAATATTGCTAAGTCAGCATAAGCAGCAATACCAACAATATCACATTTTATAACTTGGTGTTTTTTTGTATTATTTATATTAGAAACTGATGCTAAAATTGTATCTACTTTTGAATTTCTTGTCGATTCAATAACATTATGGGCAACTGTGCAAATGTAAATTTCATTTTGTTCTTTTATAAAAAAACCACTTCCAACCCAAGCCATTTGATTGTGAATAACCGTTAAAGTAACTATAGAATCTCGAACATAATTGTATATATTTGCTGGTGATTTTCGTGTTACTTTCACACTTGATGTATCATTATCCCATCCAATTTTCACAAAATTTGAAACAGATGATTCTGGTTTATATAAATCACCAATAATATGAAATTTCTCATATGCAACTACTTCATAATTTCCGATTTTATAGTGAGATAAATCCTTGTCTATTTCTTCAAAATCAGATATGTCATATTGCTCCTCCGCCGATTCGTTTTCATTTAGTTTTTCATAAACAAATACTTTATCCATTATACTTATGTATAATATTTTTTACAACCAGATTGCTTTCGTTTTATTTGGTTATATGCAATCGCTATTGCTTGCTTATAAGACCATTTTTTTGAACTAATATTTCTTTTAATTTGTTGCGATAAATAAGCATTACAAATTTTTTTTGATGGTCTTGTACCAACTGAATCTTTAACTTTCATTTTATTATAAATTTGTTGTTGAAGTAATCCATCAGACTTTTGTTTACGTTTTCCATTTTGTATTTTAGTTTTTTTTATTTTAAATTTTTTCATTAACAATTCTTGCTGTTTGTTCATTTATACATTATAATCAGAAATTTAAAGTAAACAAATATCTTATTATAATGTATAAATGATAAAGAAAAGAAGATGTCCAAATGGATATAGAAGAAATAAAAAAACAGGTGAATGCGAACCAAAAAAACCAAAGTTTACATATGAAAATGGCTATAAATTACTGAATTATAACTCTGTTTATAGAAATATATATAACAATCCCGAACATCACAAATATAAATCAATAAATTATCTTGTAAAAAGTAAACCAAGTAATTATAAAAATGGAGTTGTAAATATGATTGCAAATGTAGAAGCAAATGTTTTCAAAAATAAATTAATGAATAACAAAGAAACAAAGCCAAAACCTTTCAAAATAAACCCAAAGTTAAAACCTATTATTAATGCTATTGTGAAAGCAAATAATCTGAATAAAGTAAATAAACTAAATATAAAAAATGTAACACCAGGTGGTTTGAAATTTGTCGAAGACTATGTGTATTTAAAAGATTTGGTAGTAATGTACCAATGGCTCATATCCAAATATAAAAAAGTAATGAACGAAGATATGTATTATATAGAAGTGACGTTAACAAAGCAAGGTAAAATATATTATCCATGGATGAAAAAGTGTTTAACACAAAATGGAGTTTGTATGAAGAAAGGTTTATTACATTATGCAAAATATTGCAAACAAACAATTGATGATAATAAAATATATTACATCACCCCGTTAACTTTATTTTATAGTCATAATAATAAATTAGCACATCAAAATGTATTGATTCACGATCTAAGAAATAATATTATATATCGCTTTGAACCACATGGTTGGCAAACGGCTGCTTCATCAAGTAGTCTTGATTCTTATTTGAAAAATAAAATAACAGAATCTTATAAAAGATATAAATTAAACCATCTTATACCAAAATATATACCATCTAAAGATATAATGCCGCGCCACGGACCTCAATTTTTTGATATTACTCAACAAAAAGGGCGATGTGTTATATGGACACAAGCATTTCTTCATTATAGATTGCAGTATAAATTTCTTACTGAAGCGCAAATTTTTCACTTTCTTGGGTTACGACACGTTGATAAATTGAAAACAATATCAAAATCACAACTCAAACAAGCAATGCCAGCCGAATTCACAACAAATATAAACACAGTTACCAGTTTTATAAAAAGATATTCAAGTCATTTAAAATCTCAAAAATACCCAATGCGTTTACATAATAAAAAGTCATTGCACCATTTTATTAAAAAACAATATCTTGTAAGGTAATTATCCTGGAATTTATTTCATAAATTAAATCAAACAATTTATCAAATTCGTTTAATTTAAAAGACATTGTTATTTTTTTCAAATCGCCTTTTAATACCAACAATTCAGATCCCACATTTGTAATTAAAAGCCCCTTTTGAGCCGATTCAGTTTCAATAAAATTTAGTGATTCATAAAATGTTTTCACAAGATTATATAATGATATTTCAAATAATGTTTTCATTTATACATAAAACTTTTATTTCTTTAACTTATATATATAGAGATGAGTCATTTACAAACAATACTTGAAAACAAAGTCTTAAACAATATTACAAGTCACAATGTAAGCCAATCTACGTATATCAGAAAAACAAAGTATTTTTCTAAAAAACTAGATGAAGCCAAAAAGTCTTTGCAAAAAAAACATAAAATGAAATTCAAATTTATGTTGCATACCAATAAAGATCTTGATTTGCCAATTATGAAACATTTTCCCAGGTCTATTCCACGATATGATTTTCAAATTATTTTGTATTATAAAAACTCATATAAACATTATTATGACAAATTAAATGGTCGAAATAAGTTTCATAAACGTTTAAATGAAATTTATAAAATTATTGAAGATGAATTTGAAAATAATATGTTAAATAAACCATTTGAAAAAAAAATACACTTTGATAAAGATGATCGTTATACATTTGTATATGGCTATAACCCAAGTGGATATATGTTTGTTCAATTAAAAAAACTTGATCTTTCACATCCAAATAGACAGCAAAATAATAGAATTTCTTTGGGTCCATCTGTTATGAAAACAATTCGCCCAAATGATGATAAAGATGATGTAATTCGCCAATATATAATTGACTCAAAAGTTAAATTAAATAAAATGTTGTTTGCTGATGCTGATAGTAATAAACTTACACCGTTATCATATTTAATGCTTCGAAATAAAAAATCATCAACAATGCGAAGTTTACACATTGAATTTGGTTATACATTCAAAGATTCAAGAGGATTGTCATATTCTACTGTTTTGCGTAAACTTATTCAAGCATATGCTTATGATAAAAATTTAGATTTAATTACAACTCATGCAGTTACATGGGGGAGTCAAAAAGGGTCAAAAAGCGCCGGGATGCTTCAAATGCCAATAGTTAGAAAAAAACAAGTGTCTTATACATTTTTTCCAAATTCTGTCAAAAAAAATATGTTTAAACCAAAAAATAGTTCCCGTAAATCAGAAGCCCACGAACGTCTCAGAAAAGCAGTATATAATTCAACCCGTTATACACCACAAAAACAACTTAACTTTTTAACACAATATTATGGTGGTAAAATACCATTAAATGCTTATGGAAGAGGTTTAAATTTAAATTTGTATGAAAATGAAAATATATACGGTACTCACGTTAGAAAAATAAAAGGACGGTCAAATATTATCAATAAAATGACATTTTAGAAAAATATTTACTTTTTCTTTCCTTTTTTTGTTTTAGATTTACTGTTTATTCGTGGTGTATTTTTTGGTGTTTGACCCAATAAATTTGGTGGTAATTGTCCACCCAAATTCCCCATCATATTTTGCAACATACCACTATCAAAAATAGCCTTTTGTGCTTCAACAAAAACTTGATCCGGTTGTGTGTTATTTTGTTGCATTTGAGATACGCAATTTTGTGCAATCTTTTCAATTTCACTTAACATATTTGTTGGAATCGTTTTAATAGTTGTCCCTAACATAAGTAATGTATTTAAGTATTCCCAAATAGTTTTCTTTGTATTTTCACTTAAATTTGAATTCCATAATTTCACTAAATCAATTTCAGGAAATGCTTCATTAATTAAATTTAAAGAATTTTCATCTTTTGATGTAATTATAGTTGCATACTTTGCTAATATTGGCATTACACTATCTAAAGCAATATTTGAATCGTTTGATGATGTATTTAAACCTAGTTTTTCTTTTTGAATTATAATAGTTTGGTCATCAGGAAACATTTCACTGAGTTCGTTTAAAAATTCCTGTAAAGTTTGATTAAAAGCATTTACACTTGTCATAATATTTATATATTGAACTTATTTTTAAAATATTAAATTTACGACGATATTATTTTCGTTCCCAACATAAGCAAAGTTTGTAAATATTGCCAAATTATATTTTTTGTATTTTCACTTAAATTTGCATTCCATAATTCAACTAAATTAATTTCAGAAAATGCACCATTTACATTATATATAGCATCTTCGTCTTTCGAAAGAATACTTTTAGAATATTTTATTAATTCAGGTACAACTTTATCAATTGCCAATCGACAATTTGCTCTTACACCTACTTCAAATTTTATTTTTTGCCTTTCAATACCCTTATGTTCAGGAAATGTTTCAAGTAATTCTGTTAAAAATTCCATTAACGTTTGATTGAATTGACTCACAAATGACATTAATTATATAAAATAGATTGGTTTTAAATCATTATAATTTAGATATGATTTCATTCTTTAATGGATAAGTTTTATCCCATTTGATATAGACATCACACCATCCATAGTTTGTGTATAATGTTCAAGTCGTTTCATATTTAATGAATTTATAATTTTTACTTCAAAGTTTTTATAATAATATTTCTCATTTGATTTATATTACTTTGATGTTTACTTTCTTTTCTGACTCTATCAAGTTGTCCAAGTAGAAGTTTCAAATTGGTTCTTTGTGTTGTTGATAATTTAGGAACACTAAAATTTGTTGTTTTTGGTATTATTGGACTCATTCTTTTTGAATACATTTTAAGTCTATCAGATTGTAATTTATTTTTTTTTCTTTGTAATTCCAATCTTTTCAATTCTATAAATCGATACAAATTATTTTTATTAAACTCTCTTTTTAATAAAGGTATTTCAACTTCTATATTTTGTAATTGCACATTATTTTTTGCAGTTTTAATTCTTTTTATGTACTTTTTATAGACTTTCTTTATTTTTTCATCTGAAATTCTTGGCAACATTTTTTTTGCAGATTGTGTTTTACGCTTTTTTATAGACTGTAACGTTGACTTCATTTTGTTTGACAAATCCCACTTTGCTGATTCATATTTTAATCTTAATCTTTTTCTAGTTGATATTTTTGGCGCCATATAATGTAATACATTATTTTTTTCTTTAGTAATACTAATTTTAACCCTCTTTATTGAATATAACAAATCTTTCTCTTACAATAAAAAACACACAAAACCATGAAGAAGACTAAAAAAAGAAAGATTCATGTGGGTAAACGTGGTTTGTATGTAATTAAATAGTCTTACTGGAAATTATTTTCTAAGTATATATTATATAATGACAAATGGATGTAATAAGAATAATCAATTAATAACAATAACACTAACACGTTCGCAATACAATCGATGGAATGATGTTTCTGATAAATTTGTCCGTCCGACAAGTACGTTTGAGCATGGTCAAGTCCCATATTATATTGAAAATTTAGACCCTGAAAATCTGAAAATAATAGACAACTATATTAACATAATATTGAAAATTGTAAAAAAATATATTAACTCTAACGAAGCTGATTATATGAAAAGAATGTGTAAAAATATTTTATCTGAATTCTCTGAATTTAATGCTGAACTGCCCAACAAAGGGGGCTATACGTTTATGTATATGTTAAATGTATTATTGAAGGGTGATTCTGATTCACATAATGTTACTATAAATTTAGATAAAGAAATTATGCTTATTATATTAAATAAAGTGAATACAGAATATTTGAAAAATTTAAAAAATACCAATAATTTTTACACACATCAACATTTACAAAAAATATTGAGAGAAATTAAAAAACTTTTCTCTGATACAAAACAATTTAATGAATTAATAAGATTAATAAAAGATATTTCGTTAAAGAACGTGGATAGTTCTATAATGCAACAAATTAATGATATAGTAAAGAAAATCATAGAAGATAAATTAGACGAACTAAACAACCTAGCAGAATGCCAAAAAGCAAATAAAATGGAACTAGATAAAGATACAATTGAAAGAATTAAAAGAATTAAGAATCTACTGTCACAACTACCAAATAAACAATTGAATATAAATGAAAAAAAGGAATTGTTTAACACTAATAAACGGAGTGCAAGTTCAAATACTAGAAGGAAAGTAGGGGTCAAGACAATAAAGAAGACTAAAAAAAGAAAGATTCATGTGGGTAAACGTGGTGGTTTGTATGTCATTAAATACAAGAAAAATAGTCTTACTGGAAAAAATATTGCTTACAAATCGTATTTGAAAAAATAAATATTTTTAAATTATCAATACGTTTGGTTTATTTAATAATATAACTTGTCCTGTTATTTTGGTAAGTTCAATATTATTCACCTGGCAATATAAAACTTTAACATTACGTTTATCTTTTGATTTACTAAACATTTTTACTAATTTTGCTGCTTCATGTAAAGAAACTTTATCTTCAATATGATTACACACTATAGCGTGAGGAGATGAATCATTTTCAAGATGAAGCCAATAATAATCTTTTTCTGATTTTTTACATAATAATTCATTTCCTTTTGCATTTTTACCCAAATATATTTTTACATTATTTGAACTTACAAAACTACGAATCATTACTATTTAAAAATACATTTATTTCTTTAACTTTTATTACATATAACTTTTAAAGCAATAATTGCCCAAATAAGCAATCCAATCAATGTACTTATTATACCATTATGTTTTTGATCTAAATTGAATCTTGACAAGGCTATATATTGATCTTTTGTTTCCATATAATCAATAAGACGCTCTGATTTTGGATGAATCATATAAAGAAAACTTGTAAACCATAAAGTTATGGCTAAAAAGTAACAACTATCTTGATTTATTTGTAAATAGTAAAATAGTCCAATGAAAAATCCAAAAATTAAACTTTTTACATAAATGTTAAATCTTTTTTTCTTAATCAAAGCGTATTTTTCTTTTTGCTTTTTATGTAAAACATTTAAAAATTTTTTCTCACTTACTGGTGTTTGTATAATCATGTAAATTGAAGTAAAAGCCAAAAGAAAAGCGTATGCACAATGTACCATTATAATAGTAAAGGTATATTTTTTTATGTATTACACTTAAAGAATATTTCAAAAAAAATAATAAAAAAACAATGGAATTGTTTGAAGACAACTTTTCAGTGTTTGACGTTTTTGAAGAAAATGTTTGGAACAATAAAAAAAGATATAAGCCAAAATTGAATGAACAATTATTGGATCCCGACGAAAAGTATATAAATAAGTGGTTTCCAATATGTCACTATTTGGTTGAATATGACAAGCACAAACGTGTTGTAAACAAATATTGTATAACTCAATTCACAAAAGATAAAAAAATGTTTCAATTACATCAAAAAGGAAAAAATTTTAAAACGATAAATACATGGAAAGATATTTTGTGCGAAAATACAGATAATGATTTAAAGTATTTTGTTTCTTTATATGGACTTCCTTTGAAGTACAAAATAGAAAATGGAGAATTTAAAGGAGAGCGTATTTTATGGCTATTTAAATATCAATCACAATGGTTTGATACAGATAATGTTGATTTTGAAGTTTGGGTTATTCAAAGGCAATTTTTGAACTTTGTGTATGGTTCAAGTGTTTTGAGTAACAAAAGTGGGTTCAAGCGTTTATTTGACGAAGTTTGTGGTGCAAATATTTTTACAAATTATATGTGTTGTTGTGCTGGTAAAATAAAAAATGTTTTCCAAAAAAGAAATAAAGATGACGAACTTTATAAAAAGTTACCAAAAGAAGAATGGTTAAATTTACAAAGATTTGACAGAGGAAGTTTTCCAAGGCAAACACAAACGTCGAGATTTGCTCTTATAAAAACAAAAGTATTAGATGAATTTATTACAAAATACAATTGCCCTATGGATTTAAAATGTTCACCAAAACAAATAGAAGCATTAATAATACCTTGTGTACCTGTATTGCAAAGTATTATTAATGCTTTGATTATTGTAAAGTGTAACGAATATCAAGATGCTTGCAAGAGAAAGATACAATTACAAAATGTTTTAACAAAAATAAAAAACACACAAAATGATTTAAACAATGAAAATTGTATATCAAATGATGTTGGTTATTATAGCGAAAGTTCGGATGAAGAATGTGATTCTATAGAAATTGCAGTAACCAGATATCTTTATTACGACAAATATGATATTCATGATGATGATTTTGATATTGATGGATTTGTATTTCAAAGAAATATCAACCAAAAACGAAATTATGGATTACCAATACACAAATTAAACACGTCATTAAAGTTATTGCTTGAAACAAGTTTTATGGATTTTAGAACAGATGTATATTGTCATTCAAGAAGAAAATTAGTAAAAAAAGTTACAAAAGGCACTGCAAAAAGTGATATCTTTAACTTGTTAAAATATTTGGGGTGGTTAAACAATCAAGAAAATATAGAAATAAATGTAGACACAATTGAAACAGATAAAGATTTAGCAAATTTATTTACATTGCAAAATCTGGATTTTATTAACAAATATTGTTACTGGTGTACGGGGATGAAGAAAAATGAAAATGACGAAATCAAAGACCCACCCAATAAACATTGTACAATTGCAAATATTATGAATTCATTGTTTGCAATTGTCATTTGGCTTGTAAGTAGAGGTATTCTTGATAAAGAAAATATTGATAATGTGAAAGCATTAAGAGATCAAGCATATGACGCTGCAAAAGCAAATAGAAGTTCAAATGACGAAATACCACACAAATGTAGATGGCACAGCCACGTTCAAGAAGCATGGAAAAGATCATTTGATTTAGCAATGTCATTTGACACAACCATAAATTTAAGAAATTGTTTGTTAATAGGGTTTTATTCACTTTACCCACCTGATAGAGTTTCTGTTATTCGCAACATTACATTTGGAAAAACACTTATAAGACAAAGTAAATGGACACTTTACAAACAATTACCAAAAATATATACAAATGAAGATGTTTTTGGTATACAAAAGTTAAACACATCACAGTGGATGGATTGTGTATTAACAATTCAAACAACAGAGTATATTGAAATTCAAGTTTTTCAAAATGGAAATATGATGGAAAATAAAAATACAATTAACAAAAACAAAAAGTGTATTGTTTATATTGTCAATATAAATGTAAAAATCAAAATATTTGAAGGAATAAATATTCAAGATTATTTTCAAGATTATTATTGGATTGTAGATACAAGAAAAAATATAAGTGAATCAAGACATAAAAACACAAAAAGACATGGATTTACTTGTTGGTATCCATGTAATATATTTCACGGAAAAATAATTGAAAGTTATTATAACAAAATTGATCTCGCAAAAGTAAACAATGTGGTTTTTTATAGCAACCATGATTACAAAATTTACAACTCGTCAAACTGGGGAAAATACTTTAAAAGTGTTTATCAACAATATTTACCAGATGATATACCATGCCCAAATCCTAAAGACTTTCGTAAAGTTTATATTACATATCTTAGATCAGAACACAGATCTAAAGAAGTACTTGAAGGGTCAGCCTTCATACAGAAGCATTCAACATTGACCTCGGAAATGGTATATGATCAAGAAAGAAAAGAAAAAAATATGAGATCGGCTTTGTTGTTTACATATAATACATCATATAACACACTCAAAAAAGCAAGTACTCCCAATTCAGAAAATAGCCAAAATACGAAAACAATAAATAAACGTAAAAGAATAGTAACAAATGATGTATATGAAGTTGAAGAATTACAAGGTAAAAGAAATTACAAAAAGAAGATACAATATCTTGTAAAATGGAAAGGATATCCTAAAAGTCAAAACACTTGGGAATTTGAAGAAAATATATTTGATGATGACTTGATAAAAGAATATCAAAATAAATGATGGTTATTTAAAAAGTACTATTCTTATTTAATAAATATGAATATATTGGATATTTTTCTGTTGTTTTGGTTGATTTTATTAATAAGTATGTGTGGACGATTGTGCTATGATATTTATATTGAAAATGAAAAAAAACCATTGTTGTCTGAAAATGAATTATCCGAAAGTTCAATGTTACGAGAAGAATTTATAGATCAAAATGAACCACCATATTGGGTAAGAAATCAATAAGGTATATATCTTGGTGCATCATCTTTATATAATTCAACATTAAAATCAGAAGAAAACTCTTTGATTCTGACTATATCACCATTATATTTTTCATTACAACCCCGTACTTTTCCGCAACTTTCAATTGGTATACGAACTCCTTCATGCATTGTATAATAATTCCATTTATTACTTCCATTGTAAGTTGGGCGACCATAAAGTGACAATACTTTAATATCTTTATCTTCTTTGTTATTGGAAATATACCCAATGTTTTTATAAGGTGGTAATTCCCCTCTTGTTGGTATATTTATTCTCCTATGGTGGTGAATGTAAGTTGGTTCAGAATATATTATAAGTTTACGTTGTTTATTTTCTTGAATTACTTTTGAAATAATGTATGTACAACCTAAAACAACAAGTACAATCAATATTGTTGTATTTGTTTTTGCTTTCATTATTAATAACTTTATATATTAAAAATCATATATAAAAAATAAGAAAAACTTTAAAATAAATGTCACTTCGCGCAGGTATTGACGAAGTAGGTAGAGGATGTTTGGCAGGTCCAGTCGTAGTTGCTTGTGTTATTTTACCAAATAACGTAGAAGACGAACATGAAAGTTATATGAGAGAAATTAAGGATTCAAAAAAGTTAAGTGAAAAAAAAAGAGTTTATTTAGATGAATTTATAAAATATATTGCAATTGATTATTCCATTGTTTTTATTGATAACAAAGAAATAGATTTGCTAAATATCCGAAATGCGACTTTGAAAGGAATGCAACAATCATATTTAAAATTAAATGTAAAACCAGAACATTTATTTGTTGATGGGGATTTTTATTTACCAATTGAAAATGAAGAATACAGTTGTATTCCACAAGGTGATAGTAAAGTTTTATGCATATCTGCTGCATCCATTCTGGCTAAAGTGGCTCGTGATACATATTGTAAACAAATTATGCATCAAGAATATCCTTATTATGGATGGGATAAAAACAAAGCATACGGAACAAAACTTCATTACGATGCTTTGGAAAAACACGGTGTATCACCTTATCATCGTAAAAGTTTTAATTTGAAATGTAAATAAACAATATAATCAAAAGAACTATTAAATCAGACCTCTTACGTGAACCTCGAATAGACGATCGTCTCATAAATCGAATTCGCCCACCTTTTGCCATTATATTGTTTAAATAGATAATAAAATATTATAATTGTTTAAATGAATAATAAAATAATATATACATATTAATAGATGAGTACAGGTGGTGGTTTTATTGAGTTATTATCTAAAGGTAGACAAGATGTATATTTAACTCAAGATCCACAAATGTCATTTTGGAAATTTGTATATAAACAACATACAAATTTCTCTATTGAATCTATTTCACAAAGTTTTATAGGACAAGTAAGACCAAACAACGAAGTCACAGCAGTTATATCTAGAAACGGAGATTTGATGAATAAATGTTATATTGTATTAGATGCAAATTGTTACACATATAGTATAGAAGATGTTATAGAATCGGTTGAATTAGAAATAGGTGGTCAAATAATAGAAAAGCATAATGGAAAATTTATGGATATATGGAATGAACTTACTTTGTCAAAAAGTAAACAAAAAGGTTTTCAAAATATTACAAAACATATACCACCCGATTTCTATAAAATATATTTTGAAAATAATGACACGGAAATATATAACGAATTTGAATTTCAATCATACAACATAATTTCACATAATAATAGTTTTTTTTACATATTCAATATATTAAAAAATACCACACCTACACCACGAGTTGAATTATATGAATTAAAATCACCAAAAGTAAATCAATATACAAGTCCTATTGTTAAAGGAAATGACACGTATAATTTGATTGTTGAAAATAGTTACGATGTATTTAATGTAAATAATAATTATTACATATGGTTTCACAAACATTATAATACAATACACAGTTATGAATTAGAAAACTCATTTAAACACAACGTATACACGTTTCACGGTCATAAAAACTATAAACTTCGTTCTTCACAAACATTGTATATCAACAGTATTTTGAGCAACCATGAATATGATGATGATATTAAAGAAGTAAAAAGTTTAACTATACAAGAATCTTTTGCGGTACTTGATGTTAATTTGGAGATGGGTGATACGTCCATAAATAAATTATATATTGATTTAAAACTTCCAAATTCAATATATATTTTAAATCAAAATGGCGGGTTTGAAGATTTTGTAATAGAAGATACTAAAGTCACAGCGAAAGAAAAATTCATTGAAATATATAAAGAACATCAAGATTTTATAACCATAAACACTAATAAAAATAGCATAGTATATGATTTTGAATATAATTCATATATTGTTTTTAAAAATATGTATTATAATGGTAAAGATAATGGTATATTAAATTTATATAAATTAAAAGATGAAACAAAACACGAAATAAACTTCAGTTCTAATTATCAATTACACGAAACACAAATATTCTTTTCACATTATAATTTGAATGATAACAGTAAAAATTCAATATATTATATTTATGATTATGATCATAATTCATTTCAATATGCATCACTGTTTAATTGTAATTTTCAGAGTGTCTTAAATTCACAATATAGATATTTAAATACGGATGATATTATTTCTTATCCTGCAAATCCTAACAATATAATAATAAATTCAATAAACTCTCTTTTGAAAATTTACAACGAAAATAGTACTTATATAAAATTTTATGAAATAAGTTCACCAAATTCTATAGTTTCATTATCAAGTCAATTATTTTTGGTTAAAGACATTGAAAATGCATATTTACAAGATCAAAAAAATATAAACTTATTTTTTCATTGGGACTCTAACAACTCGTATATATATATATATAATTCAAACAGCTATGTTGAACTGTTAAATAGTAATAGCATTCATTTAGAATTTAATTGTAAAAATATGTATCTACATAATTCAGAAAGTTTAAATACAAGTATTGATCATACGAAAGTGATTATTCAAAATTCAGAGTATATAATTCAAAATTCTTCTATTGCGTATTTGATTTTATATGAATCAAATAGTGATTCATATGAGAAACTATTACCATATGATTTTAATTATTATGATAATAATTCAAAAGTGAGTAACAATATTTCAAATATGGAATTAAACTCATTTTATATATTAAAGTCACATAATTCATTGTATGTGAATATATACGGCGATGTAAATTCTATTCATTTAATTGAGTTGAAAACAAATGAAATATACGAATTTAATTCATATATTGATTATTACACAAACGAAGGTGAATATTGTAATTATCGTCTTTTAAATAATTCTTTCAATATATTTCAGAATAATTCTATACATATAACAACAGATTTTCAAAATGGGTTTGCTGATATATCAATTTTAAATCCAATTGTTTTCAAGTTTTTTTCAGAAAATAGCGAAATTGTTATAGAAAACTTTGATGAAAATTCAATGCAGTTTTATGAAATAAATAGTGTTTTAAATAATTATCCTGATAATGCAAGAGTATTGGTAACAAATAACTTTCTTCTTACAAATATCAATTCTACACTATTTGATGATTATACTCTTTATTTACACGGAAATAGTATAATTATAAATTATGACAGTTCTACAGAAATATTAACAAACAGCGATTATGTGAGAATAACAAATAGTTATATTGAAATATTAAATAATAACAATTCAATAGATTACCAAATTATAAATGGTTTATATGCTGAAAATAATTTAATATGCTTTTTGAGTAAAAATAGTACTTATAATAGTAATTCTTATATGAAAATATGGACTATTAATTCCGGTACATTATGCACAAATCTTAATACCGATACGTTAGTAATTAACAGTGTTTCGCAAAATAGTAGCAATGTAAAATATGGCTATTCTTATAGAACATTTCAAAAGGCAAATAATTCATTGGTTCATATTAATTCAAATGCAAATAAGTTTGAAGTATTTTTTCAAAATTCAATACCAAATGTAGTATTAAATACTTCTGAAAACAGTATATTTTTACATATAGCAAGTGATATTATAAATATTGATACTACATTTTCTACTATAGCAAGTAATGATAGTGGAGATATTATAGAATATTTACAAAATAATACCAAATATACAATACCATTTTTATTAAATATTAAAGATGGCTCAAATGATGTAAGTTCTTTTAATGATTTAACAAACTTAAATATTGAAAGTGATGTTCACGTCGTTTATCAATCTGTTTTACCAAATATATTTTTCATTAATTCAAATTATCGAGTTGATTATACATATATTCAAGAAAATTCAAATAATCCAACCTTGATGCATTACGAAAACTCAGTAATATGTATAAATAGAAATAGTATAAATCATAATTATGTTGAATTTGAATATATTAATTCAAATAGTTTCAAAATTCTCACCATACAAGAAGGTATTGAAGATTACACATTATTGTATTCAAATAGTTTATTGACTTTTGATTTAATTCAGAGTAAAAATAAATATATAATAAAGTCAAACTCAAGTAATTCTTTTTATATCACTTTTAGTGGAAATTATTATCAACTCATTAATTCCTCATTATATGATTATAATTGTAAACTTCTTACAAATATTCATTACAACTCTAATTGGATAATAAATGATGATATAATTCACGATACATTAATTAAAAACAGTATTATAACACACAATATAAATGGTAATTCTAATTTTTATAATGTTTTTAATAGCACCAAGTTAATACATATTACAAATAGTTTACATAATTCCGTTGAAGTGCCTTGGAAAACTGGGTTATTAAACTTTATAGAAAATGAGGATGGGACCCTCACGAATGTCAAAACAAATAGTCAATATTATATATACAATTCAGATGAAAATTCAATAAATATATATAAGAAAAACAGTAATATTTTGGATTGGATAAAGTCTTTAGATCCAAAACAATACAGAAATATAGACAATAATTTATACACTTATGATACAAATGAAGATATATTTCAGGATACTGATAATAATTGGTTTTATTTTCCTAATAAATCTAAAAATAAATATTATAAAATAGTTAATTCAAATGTACACATTTCTCAAATAAGTCCAATATTTATAAATGGTATGCTTGAAACTAATCTTATAACTGATAAAAAGTCATTTGCAGATGAAACTGAAACCCATAAAATTATACATCTTGAAAACAGTAAATACTTTTTATTTCAAAACTCAAACAAGCAAAATTGTTATTACGAGATTAAAAACGATACTATTAAAGAAATAAATGTTTATAATAGTTACTTTTTATTTATAAATAAGTATGAAAATATTGAAAATATTTATAGAAATTATATTACGGATAACTCAATTATTGTTTCAGATTTTTCAATAAATAGAAATAGATCAAAAGTAAATTATTCATTAATAGAATATATATCTTCGAAAGAAACTTTTAATTATTTTAATACCGGTCCCCCAGAATTTAAGCCTAAACGATTGTACATTCCATTAAACTTTTGGTTTTGTAACGATCCTTCTCTTTCTTTACCTATAGTAGCACTTCAAAATCATGAGATATTGTTTAAAATAAAATTCGGAAATAAAATAAAAACCGATTCGTGTCAATTATGGATTGATTACATTTATTTGGATAATGATGAAAGAAAAATAATTGCTCAAAATGATCATGACATTTTAGTAACTCAGGTTCAATACATCCAATCTTCAGAAGATCAAATTTATCTTAATTTTAACCATCCTTGTAAAGAACTTATTTGGAAAACAAAATATGAATATGAAACTGCTTTATTAATTTTAAATGGAAAAAATAGAATGGAAATTCAAGATATGAAATACTTTCAAGTTTTTCAACCTTTACATTATCATACAAATGTACCTTCCAAAGAAAAAAATATATCAGTATATTCATTTTCTTTAGATCCTGAAAACCCTTTCCAACCTTCTGGAACTTGTAATTTTTCAAGAATTGACAACACAGAATTACGAATAAAAAGCAAATTAAAAAATGAAGTAGAAATATGGGCATTAAATTGGAATATTTTTCAAATTTCTGGTGGTAATGGTGGTATGATGTATGTGAATTAAAAAAATAACAATTCAGTATTTTCATTTCGTGATTTTTTATACCAAGATGATTTTCTTTTATATTTCTTATCAAACATAGATTTTTTTATATATTTTCTCCATGCATCAAAACAATAAATATAATAAAAACTGGGTAAATACAAACTTTTTACAGTAAAATATAACTTTTTATTGCAAAAAGAAAGTATTTTCATTTCTCTTAATGAAACCCATTCGTATACCAATATATTTGCTAATTTAAACTTACACAAATCCATTAAACTATATTATACATTAGATATTTATCGCGTCATCCAACCAGATGCCACACTTATTAAATTAATAAGTAATACAAAACTTGTTATGTTTATTATATTGTATTTGGTGAGTTGCTCATCCGGTACATGACATACTTCGTCACTTTCTGCAGATTCTTCATCGTCACCACCTTCACCTTCATCAGATTCGTCATCACCTTCACCTTCATCAGATTCATCACCACCTTCACCTTCACCTTCACCTTCACCTTCACCTTCACCTTCACCTTCATCTTCACCTTCATCAGATTCGTCATCACCTTCACCTTCATCTTCTTCTTCACCACCTTCACTACTACTACCTGAATAACCAGGTATAAAACTATTACCTGATCCGCCTTCTATTTTACTTACATAAGCACCGTTCAATACCCATGATTTACATTTGTAATCTAAAATACCATTTGACTTGAAATAAGAAAAGTGAGTAAATTGAATTAAACAACCTATTACAAATAATGCCGTTAAAAATATATTCAAAGATTTTGAATTATTTGTTACTTTAACACGGAATGATTTTGATATCATCCCTAGCCCCATTACTGATAAAATAAATGTAAAAAAATAACAAAATGTTGTTATTAAATCATTTTCTTGTACTTTAAATAAATCTTTATATGCTTCTGATTTTTCTTCACCTGATAATTCTTTTATATCATCAGGTACTTTAGTTTTTGAAAACATTCCATATTTTGTTTGATGAATTATTTCTCTATCTTCATTTTCACATATATTTTTATCTAATGATACATCAAGACGTCTTCTAAGTACACACAATAAAGTATACACTATAATTAACAATACGTGGGATATGCCTAAAGGTATTTTAGGATAAGGGACAGATGAACCCCCGTAGTTACCATACCCATAGTTCATTTTATATTAATTTATATACATTTTTTTTTTACAAATCTAATTTAGCAGCCTTAGGCATTTCATTTTCAGAATCAGAATCTTCTTCAAAGTCGGACATTTCTTCATCTGCTTGTTCTTCAATAAATTCTATATTAAATTCTTCATCTTTTTGTTCTTCAAGTGTCTTCAATTCATCATCTTTTTGTTCTTCAAGTTTCTTCAATTCGTCATCTTTTTGTTCTTCAAGTTTCTTCAATTCACCATCTTTTTGTTCTTCAAGTTTCTTCAATTCACCATCTTTTTGTTCTTCAAGTTTCTTCAATTCACCATCTTTTTGTTCTTCAAGTTTCT